>Ga0074195_1000077_pt1 | contig 245557 bp, 245 predicted proteins | sample EPASupsiteHSE623_FD_64525 | JGI IMG/M metagenome (GOLD analysis project Ga0074195, IMG submission 64525) | Bioremediated contaminated groundwater from EPA Superfund site, New Mexico - Sample HSE6-23 | ecosystem: Environmental > Aquatic > Deep subsurface > Groundwater > Contaminated ...
AAGGGAGCGCATTAAGTATTATATTGATCTGATCAATCGTCGCCCTCGAAAATGCAATGGCTTCATCTCTAGCTATGATGTGATAAATAACTATATGAGTTGCACTTAATTTGACAATTCATTAGCAAAGAAAAAAGCCTTATCGGCTTTCCTCTTTCATAACAGGATTCATCTGTTTAACCATGTAATTAAAAATCTCTTTTCGTGTAATAATACCGATGAATGAACCAAAATCATCGAGGACTGGAACAAAGTTCTGGCGTGTCGCCACATCAATGATATCCTCCATATTCGTATGAATAGGAACACTGATGTTATCTTTGTTTCTTGGTACTTTAGCAATCGGGATTTGTTCGGTTTTTGCGAAGCTTAATTGATGTTCTTTGATATACCAGAGCAAATCACCCTCTGAGAGTGTTCCCACATATTTACCTGATCGGTCAAGAATGGGAATCGTGTTATAACGATAAATCTGCATTTTTTCTAATGCTTGGCGTATCGTATAGTCATTGTAGATGTACGCCACTTTTTCTTTCGGGGTTAAGCAAAATAAGACGTTCATAGTTCTCCTCGGATAGGACCAAACAGTATTCGTGTACTGTGCATACCGTTGGCATCATCGACATCTAGACGACCTGAAATCATGATGAAAGCGTTCATCAGGCGGTTCATATGCTGATATTTTCTTATCGTGATTGGTCATCCCTATTTGCACTTCTATTATATCATAGATATAATGCATTGCAATCGAAATGTATGATAACGCTATCATTTCACATAAAAGGCATGTTCATGATGAACACGCCTTTTTGTTTATGATACTTTGGGATGTTTTTTAAGTAAAATGAAGACGAAGAGAAGATAGAGCAGAATTAAGACACCGAGTGTAATCAAGGATTGCACAATACCATTCGGTGCAAAACTTGCGAGAAGCAAAATGGGGAATCCAAAGATAATGGCTGTGGTCGTCCCTGTGACAAGATCAGTTGCTGCTGGTGTCTCATAGTAAGGATCAACTTCGCGAAGAAGGGCAATCCCTGTTGATACTGTACCTGTCATGGTACCATACATAGATGCGAACGCGGGAAGTGTGTATTGGTTATAGACGCGTTTGGTTATCTTATGCAAATAGAACATCGTTGATAGTCCTGCAACTGAGGTGATAATGAAGAAGGTGATCCACATTTGAGGAGATGCTAAATCTTCAATGTTGATGGAAACAATCGATGCAACAACCATGAAATCAAAGACAACACCTGCAATACGATTGAGCATGTAGTTGTTGGGGTATTGACGTGTCATGATGTTCTTCTGACGTAAATAACCAAATAACTTTTTCGCTAAGAGCGCGATTACCATACCAAAAATAAAGTTAAATCCCCAAATCAATGAACCAACCATACGATAGATACCATCATTGAGTGATGCAAGACGAGTTAAACCAAACATGATCAATAGTGTCACAGCATAAACAACAACAATCAGTGTAATTTGAACTGTAAGTTTATCGATCGATTCAGCCACTGGAATTTCATCAGGTGCTTCAACTTCTTGAACACTGGTCGTTTGAGAGACCGTTTCTTCACCTGTGACCTTCTTCTTGTACACTTTATTCAGGTAGATGACACCACCTAAACATGCCCATATGAAACCCATGGATGATATCGCTAATCCATAAGATTGTGCGCCTGCAAAACCTAACTGTTGATAAATCATACCAAAATTATTAGCTTGTCCTGGGCCTTGTCCGAAACCAAAGGGTAACAAAATACCTGTAGCTAATCCTGGACCTGTTTTGAAGATAGGAAACACTGTAAATGCGAGAATGGCTGTTATCGCAATACCGATAATCCCTTGAAGTAAATAACTGGATACGATGACCATACCGTTATAATAACTGTGTGCTCGTTGTGTTTTGATCTTAAATTTTTCGTTAACCTTAAGCCCCATGGCGATGAAACCGATGGCAATGGTGTGATAGGTTACGATGTTTAAAAACATGTTAAACTTTGTCATTTGATCAGCATCGATCCACCAACTGTATCCGATCAGTGGACGAACGATGGCTTCTTTGATCACAAGTCCCAACAACCCTGCGATGACAGATGTCGGTAATAATGATTTTTTTAGAAGAGGTATTTTACGACGTATGACATTTCCTGTGAGGAGTAAAATGCTCAGGATACCAAAATAGATGATGGTGCCCCATGTAGCAAGCGATTCATAATTACTGACCATGTTGTTCTCCTTGATTGATGGATTTTATCCATACTAAAACCATTATAGCGCATTTTATTTGAAATTCAAAATAAAAACGGAGGTTATATAAAGAGCCCCCGTTTTATCGATTAGATTTGTGTATAGGGTAAATTGAATGCTTCGGCTACGCCCTTACATGTGATAGCACCGTGGTACACATTTACACCTTGTTTGAGGGCCATAGAACGTTGGATGGCAAGGTCTAACCCCATATTTGCAATCATCAAGCCATATTTAAGTGTTGCATTGTTGAGTGCAATTGTTGAAGTTCTTGGAACGGCACCAGGCATGTTCGCAACAGAATAATGAATGACTCCATCGACAACATAGGTTGGATTGTCGTGATAGGTTGCTTTAGCATGTTCGGTTGAACCACCTTGGTCAATGGCAACATCGACGATCACTGAACCTGGACGCATGTCTTTATAATAAGCTTGCTTGATCAATTTTGGAGCTTTCGCACCTGGTAATAAAACGGCTGAAACGACAAGATCAGATGCCTTAACCGTCTTTTCAATGTTATCTTGGCTGCTGTAGAGTGTCTTAATACGTCCACCATAAATATCATCTAAGTAAGTTAATTTCTTTAAATTGACATCGAGAATGGTGACATCAGCACCAAGACCTACGAGCATCTTCAACGCATTTTCACCGACAACACCTGCGCCGATGATTGATGCTTTTGCAGGTGCAACTCCTGGAACACCTGAAATGAGAACGCCACTACCACCAAAAGGTTTTTCTAAGTATTTTGCTCCTTCAATGGCACTCAAGCGACCTGCAACTTCACTCATTGGCTTTAGGCATGGCAATGAACCATCTTCAAGGGTAATCGTTTCATAAGCCACAGATTGTGTCTTAGAATTCATGAGTGCGTGAGTTAAATCTTCATTGGCTGCTAAATGAAGATAGGTATAAAGGATAAGCCCTTCTCTTAAATACTGAAATTCTGAAGCTAAAGGTTCTTTGACTTTGACAATCATATCGGCTTTCTTCCATACTTCTGCCGGGGTTGGAAGAATGTCAGCACCTGCATGCTTGTAGTCTTGATCGGTAAAACCAGAGGATTCACCTGCTCCTGCTTCAACTAACACTTTGTGTCCATGAGCAACATATTCTTTAATGCTGCTCGGTGTTAAACCGACACGATATTCCTTGTTTTTTACTTCGCGTACTGTTCCAATAATCATACTTTTCTCCTTATTTGATTGTAATCGTATCTACCATGTTTATTGTAACATAATCCGTTTTATTTGTTCATCATCTTCGATGATTTTTTTCGTTTTCATAAAGTCTTTCAAGATATGCTTCCATCTTTTTTCTATCACGAAGCATGGCATGAATCTCTTGAAGACCTTCCTGGTTTTTTTTGGTCTTTAACCAAAGTTTAAGATAGCCCTGTGGTCCATATTTTTCTAAGATGTGCTCGTAAGCTCGCGCGATGTGTTCTTCTTTTGAAATATCTGGGTAATGCTTATATCCAAACTGAACTGTGCGTAACATGACGATTTCTAACGAGATATCACGGTCAGCTTCTGCAATGATTTTGCCATAGATTGAACGGGGTTCTTCTTCCTTCGATGCGCGATGATCTTCGATGGCTTCTTTCATCATGATCATCTCTTCTTCACTAAAAAATAACCGAAGATAGGCATCATGATACAAAAAATGACCACCGGTGATATGGTGATCTTTTCGTCCAAACTGCATACCAATATCGTGATAGCACGCAATGACATAGACCATGTCAAGATTGACATCATAGTCTTTGGCAATGTCAAGACTGTTCTCTATGACGGTCTTAACATGATCCATTTGATGTGCTGGATCAAATGCGCGATAAAAAGGGATAATGGTGTCGTGAAGATGGATTTTCAATGATGGATTCATGTGATCACCTAAAGTTGAATTTTGCCTTTTTTGGAGAGCGATAAAAACATTTGTTTATCGGTTTTGTACGTCAATAAATCCATAACTTGTGAAGCATCAACCCATTCGACATGCGCAATTTCCTCAACCTGAGGTGTTAAGTCACTGTTTAATGCGCGAGCAAGAAAATAAACAACATCTTTGATAACACCTTGTCTTGGAGAATAACGAATTTTTGCTTTCACGTGATCAAAAATCTCGACATCGAGTCCTGTTTCTTCTTTCACTTCACGTTTCGCGGTCATTTTTTCACTTTCGTCTTTCTCTACGTGCCCTTTTGGAAAGCCGAAATGAAGTCCATGCCGCTGTTGAATGAGAACAAATTGAAATCTGTCCTGATGCTTTCTAAAGATGACTGCCCCACACGATTTTTCTTTCGTCATCATGATCACCTTCTTCTACATTCTTTCTTCAAGTATATCATAAGTCTATTCTATTTAGCATCGTTATCGCATTGATTTTTGCTTATATTTTACGCCCTTGTTACATTGATAAAACCGCTTTCATCATGTATAATGTAGATAAGATGTGGTGCTCTTAGGCATCGTCTGAGGTGATGAGCATGAAAGTATTATTCTGCAGTTCCGAAGCGTTCCCTTTTAGCAAGACAGGTGGTTTAGCGGACATGGCACTCTTTTTACCGAAATCACTTCGTGAAATCGGTCATGATGTTCGCATCATTACTCCCTATTATCGAAACATACAAAAACATCATAAAGATATGACTTTTTTAGGATCTGCAACCGTGGGCATGGGAGGAATCGAAACCATCGTCCACTATTTTCAATTGGTTCATGAAGGAATCCCTTATATCTTCGTTCAGAATATGCACTATTTTGAACGCGATCAACTCTATGGTTATAATGATGATGCCGAACGATTTGCATGCTTCTCTTACGCAATCTTAGAAGGCTTAAAAGTGATTGATTTTTATCCTAACATTCTCCACTTAAATGATTGGCAAACCGGGATGGTTCCCTATTTACTCGATGAACATTATCGTCATCGAAATGATCATTACTATTCCATTCATACCCTACTGACGATTCATAATCTTGAATATCAAGGTTCATTTGATACGTATGTAGCACGGTTCTTCAATACAGCTTTCAATTACACCTATATTCACTTCGATCGCGTCAATTTCCTCAAAGCTGGTATAGAGCGTGCATCTAAAATCAATACGGTCAGCCCAACCTACCGCAATGAAGTTCTCACCAATGAATATGGTTTTACCTTAGATGGTGCACTTGCAAGACGAGCAGATGATTTTGTTGGCATACTGAACGGCATCGATGATCAAGTCTTCAACCCTGAAACTGATCATTTGATCGATCAAACATACGATGCACAAAAAACAAAAGTAGGAAAAACCAAAAATAAAGAAGCCATTCTCCATCATTTCGATCTTGATGTGGATGTGAAAGTTCCACTCATCGTTTATGTGGGACGACTCGCTACACAAAAAGGCATCAATTTGATGACGAAAACTTTAGAGGAAGTCATTGAATATGGAAATGCACGATTTGTGCTCATGGGATCTGGTAATGATTCTTATCAAGATTACTTCCGTTATCTCACCTTCAAGTATCCCACTAAAGTAGGTCACTACATTGGCTTTAATGAACAAATAGCCCATAAGCTCTATGCTGCATCTGACATCTTTATGATGCCTTCTCGCTTTGAACCATGCGGTTTGGGTCAATTGATTGCGATGCGCTATGGTTCACTTCCTGTTGTCAGAGAAACCGGTGGTCTCAAAGATACCGTGATTCCCTATAATCAATTTACTGGAGAAGGTACAGGATTTAGTTTTGCAAACTACGATGCTTATGAGTTTAAAGAAAAACTGTTTGAAGCCATCTCACTTTATCACGATAACCCGAGACATTGGAACATGCTTGTCAAGCGTGCCATGAAGCAAGATTTTAGTTTGCATCATATGGCGATGTCCTATGAAAATCTATACCATATCATATTAGGAGTGTAAAACATGGAAACCTTAGCATTAATTCTTGCCGGAGGAAAGGGAACCCGCCTCGACATTCTGTCACAGCGCAGAAGCAAACCAGCGATGCCATTTGCTGGAAAGTTCCGTATCATCGACTTCACATTAAGCAATTGCACCCAATCAGGCATCTATGACATTGGTATTCTCACCCAATACTTGCCGCTTTCGCTTAATGAGCACATCGGATCGGGTAAACCATGGGATCTTGACCGTAGAGATTCAGGGGTTACACTTTTACAACCTCATAATTATTGGTACCTCGGAACGGCAGACGCTGTTTTAAAAAACTTGGAATTCATTCAACGCAGAGAACCCAAATACGTACTCATCTTATCCGGTGACCATATCTATAAGATGGATTACCGCAAAATGATACAACAGCATAAAGAAACCGGTGCGAAACTTACCATTGCGTGTCAACCTGTTGACTTTAAAGAAGTCTCTCGTTTTGGCATCATGTCGATCAACAAAGATAAAGAAATTGTCGAGTTTGAAGAAAAACCTAAAGTCTCGAAATCTAATCTCGCTTCCATGGGTATCTATTTATTCGATTTTGATCTTTTAAAGAAGGTACTTCTTTCGATTAAACAGGATGATCTTGACTTTGGTAAACACATCATCCCTCATTTGATTGAAACCACACAAAAAGAAGTATATGCTTATCTCTTTGAAGATTATTGGATGGATGTAGGAACGTATGATTCTTATTTGGATACAAACCTCGCCATGACCAAGGATTATACCGAGCTTGATCTCTACGATCCAACTTGGAAAGTCTATACCAAGAGCGAAGATTTACCACCTGTGAAAGTAGGTAGTAACTCACATATTCAAAATTCTTTAGTGTCAAACGGTTGTGTCATTGAAGGCACTGTGATCAATTCCGTCTTATCACCTGGTGTTCGCGTGGGTAAAGGATCAGTTGTTCGAAATTCTGTCATTTTAAACAATGTCATCATCAGTACGAATGTCACCATTGATCGCTGCATTTTGGATAAAAAGGTTACCGTTGGACGCAATGCATATCTTGGCTATGGGGAAGATTATACGCCTAACCAAGAAAAACCTGATCTTTTACAATCCGGTATTACGGTGGTTGAAAAAGGTGCCATCATTCCCAGTGAAACCAAGATTGGACGTAATTGTCGTATCTTCAGAACCGCACATTTCACCAGTCAAGAGATTAAGAGTGGTGCTACATTAGCCTAAAAATAAAACCGTCGCTTGAGCTGACGGTTTTTTTATGCGCGTTGATAGAGTGGATCTTTGGTTAGATTGAGTTTTCCAATCAAGAGGCGGACACCCAAAACGATACCTGCAACCAAACTAAATCCAAAGAGGTAGATCAACAGGAATACGTGATGGGGAACGAGGGGTTGGAAAATCATTAAGACGGGAATACCATTTTCGTACCATGGATTGATGAAAAACATGTTGAAGGTACCGTTTTGAATGACATGGTTATGGACTTGATTGAGTGTCATTGCAACAACCATGAGTACAAAGAACACAGAAGCAGCTTCTAAAAGGCTCTTCCATTTAAGATCAACATGATGTGCGAGTAATCCAAAACCTAAGATTGCCATACTGCCATGATGCACCATGGTTTGAATATTGATTCCTGTTGTTGTTACAAAGACAGTCGCTGGATAGATCACAACCGCTAATCCTGCAAAAAGCCCAAATGTCCCTAGAAAACTGAGCAGGGCATGTTTCATTTTCCCAGGTTTCAGGAAACTTGCAACAAGTGCCACATACATCGGTGTCGAGCAAAACTGAAAGGGAAAAGCATACCACTGATAGGAACCTTGTGCTTGGTAAGTGAAAATCACTTGCTTGTAAATTTCAAATCCAATTAAAAGTCCTGAGAATATCCACAACACACGGTTTAATTGATGGTCATTTAAACCTTTCATACGGGTGATTGATAAAATGATACCTAAGGTGACACATATCAGTGAGAGGTATTGAAACCAAGAAGCTTGAAAACTTCCATAAAGCTCTGGTTGATTCATTTGTCCGTTTAAAAATTCTAAGATGGTTTGCATGATGACTTGTCCTTATCGTTAACATTCTTACCCATTATAGCACAGGTGTTATGCAACACGAACTGGATATCATGCATTTTATCTTTTTTTATTTATACGATTTCTCTTTTCTTAAATGCAATAAACGATAGCACAATCACGATGAGTGTGAGGATGCCAAAAATGCCAAAATTGAGCCATTCAAAGTCACGTTGATTTTTTAAAAAGCCTACGGGTTCTGCGAATGTAAAGGGAGATAAAAAGCGAAGTAAACGCAGTATATGATTATCTGTGGCATACGCAATGGTTGTGATCACATAAAGTGGAATGGGGATAATCAAAGGAAAAAGTGTCGATGACCCCGGTTTCATCACCAGGCTTAATCCCATGGATAAAAAGGCAATCATGACGAGCATGAGTCCATCAAAAAAACCAAAGATAAATAGAGCGCTGATGTTTTCATCCGGTGCAACGATTGAAAATCCTAAAGCGATAATGCCCAATTGGATGAGCATAAACAAAAGGATTTGAACAAAAACAGCAATCATTTTTTCTAACAGATACGATGAGCGAGTGATTGGCAATGTATAAAGCATTTCAGCTGTTTTTTCACGATCATCGCGATTGATGATGCTAAAACCGAGCAGTGATGCAAACATACCTGCAGCGATCTGCATAAACATCGCACCTTCTGTAGCAAAATACTCAACACCATTGCTTGGAATCCCACCAAAAATGTCGATGAAATCTAAGAATGAGTATTCTAAGGATTCCAATTGCTCGATCACATGATTGATCGCATCCATCATGTCTTGAACGATGGGATATATGATGATGACAAAGAACAGTGATAATCCCAAGCCTAATGACCAGATCAGTGTTGATTTTATATTTCTTTTCATATCCAACATAAAGAGTTTCATCATCGATCCTCCTTTTCATAATAAACACTGAAAAGTTCTTCTAAATCGATGTTTCTTATCACAAGATCCATCAAACGGTATTGCGAAAGATACTGCATGAGTGTTTGGATATCACCTTGATACGTATAGTGTGAACATCCCGTCTCATCTTTGATGTATGTCAGTCCTTCAAGGGACATATTTTGATAGTTTGGCCAAATGATAATGCGCTTGCTTTCTTCTTTTCGAATATCTGTCATATGTCGAGTAAACAAGATTTTTCCCTCTTTGATGAGTGCGACACGATCACACACTTTTTCGATCTCAGATAACATATGAGAGGATAGAAAGATGGTTTTACCTAACCGTTTTTGTTCGAGGATTAAATCTAAGAATACATGCTGCATGCGCGGATCAAGTCCTGAAGTGGGTTCATCCAAAATAAGAAGTTTGGGTTGATGCATCATCGCAATCACGATGCCCACTTTCTTTTTATTGCCAAAAGAGAGCGAACCAAACTTCTTTTCAACATCTAAATCGAGAACATCGATCAGACGTGTCACATAAAGTTCATCAACCTGCTGCAAACTTTTAAAGAAGGTGAGAATAGATTTGACGTTCATTTCATTAAAAAAGTAGGACTCAGATGGCATGTAACCAACATCTTTTAAGTGATGCTGCATACCAACATAAATCGGATGTCCAAATAGGTGAATTTCGCCTTCTGAAAGTGATATGAGGCCGAGCATCGCTCGAATGAGTGTTGTTTTTCCTGATCCGTTGGGTCCGACAAAACCGAAAATTTCACCCGGTTGAACCTCGAGTGACACATCTTCAATACCCCGTGATAAACCGTAATATTTTTTCGCGTGTAAAACTGTAATCATAGATCCCACCCCCTACATAAAGTCATATGGAGATAAAGCATCCAAAGGATCAATCGCCTCATCAGGTGGTTGAATCACACCCATCAAGCGCTTCGATAATGTCGTTTGTCTTTTTTCAGACAAGTGGTTTGATGCATAAATCAAAAGATTCATATCACCCAAGATGATTAAAAAGCGCTTCGCTCGCGTGATTGCGGTATAGATTAACTCTTTTTTTAGCATATGCATGTAACTTTTAATCATCGGCATCATCACGATTTTATACTCACTACCTTGAGATTTATGGATACTGATCGCATAGGCTAAGTTGATCTCTTCGAGATCGACTTTTTCATACATGACATCATTATCATCATAGCTGACGATCATATAAGGATCATCTTGAGCATTGAGTTTGATCGCTTTGATAACACCAATGTCACCATTCATGATCATCCGTTCGGGATCATTGACCAATTGAATGACTTTATCACCGACATAGTAAGTCTTATCGCCATACGTCATTTTTTTATCTTTTTTAGGATTAAATGCTTCTTGCATCGCTTGATTGAGTGCATCAATCCCGAGTTCACCCTTATACATGGGTGCGAGTATTTGAATATCATCAATCATCGAGTAACCTTCTTGAAGCGCACCTTGAACCTGTTTGATGATGGTTTCTTTGATTTTTTCATAGGATGTCCGGTAAAGATAAACATCTTGTTCACTGACTAAATCATCATAACTCACTTGCTGTTCGTTGACTCTGCGCGCTAAACGGATAATCTTTGAGTCTTTTGCTTGACGATGAATTTGGGTTAATCGGACAGTTGGTATGCGATTACTTTCAATCAAATCACTTAAGATTTGTCCCGGACCTACGGAGGGTAGCTGATCGACATCCCCCACCACGATGACTTGAGCACCTTCTTTAATCGCTCCAAAAAGTTTTCTTGCAAGAAAGAGATCGATCATCGATGCTTCATCGATGATGATGAGATCATGCGGCATGAGATGATGTTCATCATAGAGAAATTCTCCATCATAACTAAAACCTAAATGGCGATGAATCGTTTTTGCGTCCATATCCAAAAGTTCTTTCATGCGCTTAGCAGCGCGACCAGTTGGTGCCATCAACCCTATTTTTTCATAGATCGCAGGGTTTTTGTAGTTCAAATGATAATACTTGCGATAGACGTCTAAAAGACCATCAATAATGGTCGTTTTGCCTGTACCAGGTCCACCGGTGATGATGGTAAATCGATGGGACAGAGCTGTCAAAATGGCTTCTTTTTGAACGTCAGTATAACGCATATTTTTTTGAATCTCGGTGGCATCCAACAACGTCTCTAAATAATCTTTGTCAATTGAAAGAGGATCTTGTCCCACCAAAAGATTTAACTTGTCTGCTAAAAGAACTTCAGAAAAATAGGTTTGTGCTAAATAGTAACGATCCTCTTCAACGATCATTCGTTTCTCTTCAACCAATGCATCAAGTTCAAGATCGAGAGTCATGGTTTCACCCAATGCTTGATAGCTATACGTTTCCAATTGTTCTTTGAAAAGATAAAGGTCACCATTTTGATACGCAATGGTCTCTAAAGCATATAAAATGGCAGCGCGAATGCGGCGAGGATCATCTTTGGGTACACCTAATTTCCGTGCGATTTCATCGGCTTTTATAAACCCAATACCTTCAATATCATCGATCAAACGATAGGGGTTTTCTTCTAATTTTTCAAGAGTAAGCATCTGGTATTTGCTCAAAAGTTTCATCGCGAGTTTACCCGATAATTCATACCCGTAAAGTGCGACCAAGATATGCTCATGTGTCTGATTTTCAATCAATTGTTGATAGAATTTTTCGATGCGAACAGCGGATAATCCGATTGCTTTTAGAACCGTCTTATCTTTCATGATGATTTGAATCGCGTCATAACCTAAATGATCCACGATTTTTTCTGCGGTTTTAGGACCAATACCATGGAAAAAAGGTGAGGATAGATAGCTGATCAATCCAGAGCGGCTTTGTTCTTCACATTTTTTAAAGGACTCGACTTTGAGTTGTTCCCCGTACGTATTATGTTTAACCCATGAACCACAAAACTCATAACTGATATCTTCACTGACGACGGGAAAATAACCAACGATGGTATACATCTGGTTGTTTTCGGTGATGATGCGTGCAATGGAATAACTGTTTTCATCATTATGAAAAACGTAATTTTTAATCTTGCCCGTGATGCAATCCATTGTTTTCCTCGATTCGTTAGGTTTATTGTTATTATACCATCATCAGACGATGAAAAAAAGGAACCGAAGTTCCTTTAACTATACTGGCGACGTTTTTTCTCCATATAGACCTCATGAATAAAACCCGACCCCACACAGACATCTCCTTGATAAAATGCACAGACTTGTCCTGGTGTTACAGCACGAATTTTTTCTGGGTAAGTCACAGAAATCGTTTTCTCATCGATCCATTCGACAAAAACATCGTTATCCTGTTGACGATAGCGAAATTTCGCTGTCATTTTTCCTTGTGTTTTAGGTCCTCGCCAAACAACATCGGTGATCAATGCTTCATCGGAATAGAGATGAGGGTGATGGAAACCTGGCTCAACAAAAAGGGTGTTGGTGGTTAAATCTTTCCCCACAACATACCATGCATCGAGTTCTTCTTTTGTCCCACCGATGCCTAAACCCTTCCGTTGGCCAATCGTATAATTCATCAGTCCAAAATGCTCTTTGATGATGGTTCCATCAAGACGTTTCATCAACCCTTTTTGTGCGGGAAGATAATTCGACAAAAAGTCTGCAAAATGGCGTTCTCCGATAAAACAAATACCCGTCGAATCTTTCTTGGTGGCTGTTGCTAGACCCTGTTCAAGTGCCATTTTACGAACATCTTTTTTATCGAGATGACCGATGGGAAACATGACGTTTTTTAATTGATCCTCGCGAAGTTGCGATAAAAAATAGGTTTGATCTTTATTCGAATCGACAGCACGAAGAAGTTTAGGATAATCGCCATCGCGGTCAATTTGTGCATAATGCCCCATCGCGATGTAGTCTGGATTAAATCGTTTAGCATAATCAACAAAAGCTTTAAATTTTATCTCATTGTTGCATAAAACATCTGGGTTTGGTGTTCGATTCTTTTTATATTCATCAAGAAAATAAGTGAATACGCGATCCCAATAATCATCGATAAAGTCGACTTTATGTAAGATAATTCCTAATTTATCCGCTACTTTTTTTGCATCTTGATAATCTTTTTCTTGTTCACAAACCTCATCCCAAACGGTGGGATTTCCTTTGATATCTAAGTTTGTTGCACTATCCCAGTTACGCATAAAAACGGCTTCAACATCATAGCCGTCTTTTAATAAGAGATAGGCAGCAACCGATGAATCGACACCGCCGCTTAATCCAATAATGACTTTCTTTTTGTTCATAACTTCACTTTCTTTTTACATCACTTGGCATACGATATTGACCTCGCGGAGAAAGCGAGATACCAAGTATTTTAGGTCCTTCAGGAAGCGTTTGTCGTTTAAACTGTTGTGTGTAAAATCGCTTCATAAAGCGTTCAACGTAACGATGAATTTCTTCATCTTTCATGTTGAAAGCACATTTGATGAGATAGCATAATTTGTCTTCATCTGCGCCATTGGTGAGATGGTGATAGAGAATGAAATCGTTGACATCATAGCGTCCAATCGCATGTTCTGTATCTTGATTTTCCTGAAGTTCAGGCGATATAGGTGCACGCAAAATCTTTTCGAGTGTATCCTTTAGAAACGCAAAGTCATGTTCAGCATGGTATTTAATCAAGCGTTGAACCCACGTTTTGGGTAAGCCTGCATTGACAGCATACATGCTCATTTGATCACCGTTATACGTCATCCAACCTAATGCGATTTCAGAGAGATCACCTGTCCCTAAAACAAAGCCACCATATTTGTTGGATAAATCCATCAGTATAAGCGTTCTCATCCGTGCTTGAGCATTTTCATAGGTGACATCTTTTTCATCATGATCGATGGATTTTAAGTGCAAATCAACCGATTCAGCAATGGGTATTTCTAATGCTGTAACACCTAATTTATTCATCAAATCTTTGGCGATGGTATTTGATGTTGTTGAGGTCACTTTTGCAGGCATGGTCACAGCAATAATATCTTTGGGGTCTCTTCCTAAACGTTTCATCGCTTGATAGCTTACCAAAAGCGCGAGTGCAGAATCGAGTCCACCCGAGATGCCTAATATGACTTTTGAAGATTGCTCAGGTAACGATTCGATCCGCTTAATCAAACCGAATGTTTGCAAATGATTGGCGAGTTCAACTTCTTCCTCTTCATCTTCTTCAGGTAAAAATGGTTTTTGACAGAGTGCTTGTTCAAAACGGTAATCAGCACTTTCATCGAACTTAACCGCGATAAATTGATATTGATTTTGAATCAACATGTGCATGTCGCGATAGGTTGAATCTTGACGCTTTTGATAGTTGATTGCTGCAATATCGACATCTGCAACAAGCACCGATGATGCCATGTGGAATGTACAATCTTCTCTAATCATGACACCTTGTGATGCGATTAATTTGTGGTTTGAAAAGACAACTTCAGATGAGCTTTCAAAATGACCCGTTGAGGTATAGACATAACATGCCATTTGTTTTCTGGAGTGATCTAAAACAAGATGTCGTCTCACCGATAGTTTTCCAACACGTTCAGGTGATGCAGAAAGATTAAAAAAGAGATTAGCTCCGGCAAGACTCATGTCATCACTTGGACTATATGCTGCCCATAAATCTTGACACACTTCAACACCAAAACGAATGTTTTCATCGGCATCTTCAAAAATTAGATAGCCAAATGGAACGGTTTCCCCAAAGAGTTTAATCGACTTCATTTGAGTTTTAAAACCGGTATGAAACCATCTCTTCTCATAAAATTCTTGATAGTTGGGTAAGTAATGTTTAGGAATAACACCTAAGACTTTACCTTTTTGAATCACCAACGCACAGTTATAAAGAATGCCATAGAGGTCAAGAGGTGCACCAAGGATATAGATCCCTTGGTAAGTTGTTTCCTTCATGATCCAACGAATGGCTTTTTTTGCTTCATTGATAAAAGCTTCTTGGTAAAAGAGATCGCTTGCGGTATAACCTGTGATGGTCAATTCTGGAAAGACGATAATACCAGCTTCAGTCTGATTGAGCATGGTTAATATTTCTTTTTTATTGTGTTCAATATCACCGACGACAATTTTTGGTGTCGCAGCTGCAACCTTGAGTATACCGAATTTATACATGGGACTTCACCTCATAGATATGGTGCTTCTTGATATAGTCATACACGTCTTTGTGAAGGAGATCTTGATGCTTGTCGATGTCTTTTCTCACATGAGTTGATGCACTCGGATCTTCAAAATCGACATAAATAAAGCGGTGTGGGAGATCCTTAAAAAATGCTTCAGCTTGCTCATGGGTCATATAACCTTGTCTGTTCATCACGATGAATGGGTACTTTGCGAGAAGGTCTTGATATCTTATCCAATGAGGAAGACCAGCTAAATGATCTGACCCAATCACGAAGTGTAGATCATGGTAATGTTCGCTCAATTCATCAAGGGTATATAGGGTACCTTGATACCCACGGTTTGCTTCAAGAGATGACAAAATCACATGCTTTTCATCTTGAAAAGCCAGTTTAAGCATATCCATACGCATCGAAAAAGGCGCAAGTTCAGGTTTTCTGTAATCATCACCGACAGGAACCACAATGATAAAAGCATGTGGAAAGACTGAAAGTAAATGTTTGACGATATGAACATGTGCCTTGGTTGGTGGATTAAAGGATCCACCGAGTACGATATGCATGACATCACCCTTTTCATTATATCATGTTCATCATGAAATGATGTAGATGACCTTTTTTACTGAAAAACATTCAATGCATTTTTCTTTAAAACCATTCTAAATACTGGTATAATACCATTGTAATAGAAATAATTTTAAATCCCGAAGGGAATGAAGCATATGGAACTAAGAGAACGTTATTTTCAAAAAATTCGAAACGACAAGATGCGTTTGACCAAAAGCAGAAAAGCGATGATTGAAATTTTGGAAAATCAGCATTTAACTTTTAAGGAAATTCAAAAGGCACTCGCTGCCCGTGGTTTTTACAATGTCTCAACGATTTATAATAACCTTGAGTTTTTGATTGAACAAAAAATTGTCGTTGAAATTTACATCAATGATACCAAATATTATGATCTTTCAATGGGTAACCCCATGCATAATGCAGACAGCCACATTCACATCATGAACAAAGATACCAATGAGATTACAGAAGTCAATAGTCCCGATATCTTTGAATATGTTGCCAAGCATCCTGCATTCAAACATTTAGACCTCGAATATATTCGCATTATCATTTCTGCATCCAATAAAAAGAAATAACCCTTAAACGACACCTTAACACGTATAAAAGCCTTCATCAATTGACGAAGGCTTTATCATTTTATCCATTGATTGACAATATTCGAAAATCATTCATTGATGATTTGATGTTTTTTTTGATTTAGCTTTTTAAACTGTGATTAACTCGGTGTCCCTACCGTCATTTTTGATGCATAGCTACTCCAATAATAGGCGACCTTATAGGCATCACGTGTGGTCGTATCGGGAAAATAGATTTGTAATTGACTTGATGTATACATAAACATAAAGAGTGCACCTGTGATCATACCGTTCATCGATGTACGAACAATATAGATGCTTGCAAGACTCATACACGAATAAAATGCACCATAACCGATGAATGTGATACTATAGGGAATAACAATCGATGTTAAGGAGACGCAACCATCAAAGAGATATGCATTAATTTCAGTTAATCCGCTGCCCAATGTGATGTCTTCAAGAGCAATACAATCTCTAAAGACGTAAATACCCATGGTTGTAACCTGATCAGGAATGATGATCGTTTTTAGAGATACCATGCCATAAAAGGCGTGGTCTTTGATTGAGGTTACCCCTGTACCGAGGTCGATAGCTGTTAAGTATTGGCTACCAGAAAAGGCATCTTCTTCAATGGTTTTCACGTGATAAGGGACGTGATAGATAGTACCTATTTTTGCTTGAGGATAGCGCCATAATGTTTCCAAATCGTGTGAGAATAGAACGCCATCAATCACACTATAATGGGTTCCTTCGCCTATCATATGGAATGCTTCAAGGGCAAAAGTGTGTCTAAAGATGGCGTTTCCAAGTGTTTCTACATGTGTTGAGAGATAAACATCTTTGAGTGACGTTGCATTCATAAACGCCCGTGAACCAATCGTGGTGATGGTGATCGGTAAGCGAACTGTCACCAGTGATTCAATGGATTCAAACCCAAACTCCTTGATGGCTGTGACAGGTTTACTTTGGTATTGTTTTGGAATGCTTAAGTCAAAGATTTCAAAGAGAGGATTTCGACTCACCTCATATGCTGTATCAGATTGAATTAAATCAAAGATTAATCCTTCGGATGCCCAATCCGCATAAAGTGTCATGCTTTGTTCAGGCATCTCATCCAGATTGACACATTCGACGCTATCTTTTCCTTGATACCATCCCGAAAAGATATAGCCTGCTTTGGTGGGTTCAAGGATGGCTATCGGATCACCAGCTGATCCTGTGATCGGAGCGATTTCTGTTCCCCCATCGGTATTAAACGTGATCGTAAATTGCATAACCACGATGTCCCATTTTGCATATAGGGTCGCATCCTGATTGATAGGAACATCAAAGGTGAAGGGGATAGTTAACGCTGAATCACGATACCACCCCACAAAAACGAACCCTTCTTTCGTGGGATCTGTAGGTTTCGTGATGGCAGGTTGGATAAAAGTTCTAGACGCAGGATTGATGGATGTCCCTCCGTTTGAATCAAAGATAAGTGTATAAGTCATGGGCGTATATTTCGCATAAAGCGTTAATGATTGATTGAAAACCGTGGTTTTTCCAAGTGGCATCTCCAAAGCTTCATCGAGAAACCACCCAACAAAGATAAAACCTTCCTTTTGAGGGATTGGTAAGTCTTTCGTATCAACATCGTCTGATGACATGTCATCTATAACCGAACCTCCGTTGGATTCAAAATGAATGACAATCGCTTGATTTTGACAACCAGATAGCACAAAAAAACATGCCATCATCAAACATAATTTAAAAAGAAGTTTCATAAATTCCCCTCATTTCTTTTTTATGATCATGGATTATAGGTATCGAGTGCTTATGCTTTTATCATACACTGAAGCCATCATCTTGACAAGATAGAAAATATGATTTGCTAGAATCATAGAAATAAAAAATAGACACTTGGCGTGTCTACTTGTAGAATTGAGTGATAGGTTATTTTTTAAGTGTTTTGATAAACATTGCTGCTGTTTGTGCATTCGTGGCTAAAGGTATACTATAAACATCTGACAAGCGTAAGAGTGCAGACACATCAGGTTCATGGGGCTGTGCAGTCAAAGGATCACGAAAGAAGAAAATCATATCGATTTTACCGTTAGCAACCATCGACCCAATTTCTTGGTCACCACCGAGTGGACCCGATTTTTTTAGCATGACTTTGAGTCCAGTTTCTTTGATAATCATGGTGCCTGTTGTTCCCGTTGCATAAAGATCGTGTTCTTTAAAACACGCTAAATTTTCTTTGACAAAAGCAATCATTTCAGGCTTTTTCTTATCGTGCGCTATCAGTGCAATTCGCATGGTTATCTCCTTCTTAATGCTCTCAGTTTCGCAGATTTACTGCGTGAATTTTCAAGCAATTCTTTTTCACTCGGATAAATTGGTTTACGCGTTATGACTTCGGTCTTCGACGTATTTTGTGTGAGTACAGGAAGTCTTTTTAATACAGGATCTTCTTCACTTTCATCCCTAAAAAAATGCTTAACAATGCGATCTTCAAGGGAATGGAAGGTGATAACCACTAACCGACCATCTGGATTAAGCAAGTCAACAGCATCCTTTAAGACTTCTTCGAGAACAGTCAACTCATCATTAACGGCAATCCGTAACGCCTGGAAGACGCGCTTTGCACTATGACCCTTTTCTTTATAGTTGACTTGATCACAAATGTTTACCACATCCATGGTTGTCCTTAATGGACGTGCATCGATGATGCGACGCGCGATTTTATACGCATTTTTTTCTTCACCATAAACATAGAAAATTCGCGCCAATTCATCGAGCTCATAGGTGTTGACAATCTCTTCTGCAGTTAACCTTTGGTGTTGATCCATCCGCATGTCAAGTGAGGTTTCCTTCAAATAGGTAAACCCTCTGGAGACATCATCGATTTGAAATGACGATAATCCTAAATCGAGCAACAAACCATCAATTCCTTTGACGTGTCTTTTCTCGAGTTCGTCTTTTAAATAGCGGAAATTCGACTTGATGATTTCATAATGATCAAAATCCTTTAAAACTTCTTTCGCATAATCAATGGCGAATTGATCTTGATCACATGCATATAAAAAGCCACCCTTGAGTTCTTCAAGGATACGTTTACTGTGACCTGCTCCACCAAGCGTCCCATCCACATAGATACCCTGTGGTTTGATCGCTAAATATTGAATTGCTTCTTCCTTTAAAACGGTAATATGTTTCATAACGACCTCAACATCTCCATTATCTATGAAATCAAGAGTCTTGTCAACCGACGAAAGAAAAAGGTGCCTGAGGCACCCTTCCTTAATCCTTCTTGGATTCTTTCTTGGTTAGTACTTGTTGACCTTTGTAATAACCACTGTTTGGTGTTACACGGTGTGGCAGTGTAAATTCACCGGTTTGTGGGCAGACAACGAGAGCTGGAGCAGTTAACTTGAAGTGAGTTCTTCTCTTTCTCTTTGCCGTTTTACCCGTTCTACGAAATGGAACAGCCATCTGTTCACCTCCTATTTTTTGTAAGTCTTATCTAAATCAGCAAATGCGGGGTGAGCACTTCTTTCTTCTTCAAAAGAGGTTTTTTCTGCATCTGGATGATAGATGGTGTACGGTTTTTCTGACACAATATATCCAAAGAGGATATCGGGAAGTTCAAGAGGATCGGTCAGTGGAAAATCACATGCCTCTGAACTGCCAAACATGATCTCTGCATCCATATGCATGGCATAAGGTACAGGCTTCAATGTTTTAGCACAAGCGAGTTCCATGTTGACATCGAGATGAACATCGATTACGAGTTCATCCTCAATCCATTGGAGTTTACACGTAATGGTTGCGGGTTCAATGGTTAACATGTCAGGGACTTGTTTGAGATGATGCGAATAATCATAGGTGAAGTTGAGCACAGGTGTTTCTTTAAGTGCGTGGATTGAAAATTTCATGATATCACCTCAACGAAAGTATTATACAAAATATCAAGGTAAAAGTCAATGATTCAATAACGAATTTTATGGTTACTTTGAGTCATCATTTAAAAACCCCTAAGGGGTTTTAAAGTTCACGACTTCCGCGCACTTTATGTTTGAGTGTATCCAAGAATTTCTTTTCTTGTGCTGTCAATAACACATCGATATCGTATTCATCATGGATACGATGATTGCGCAGATGGAAAGGAACAATGGTACCGTCAGCTAAACCAACTTCTAAATCGAGTGTAATGTATTTAGGGTGCGTTGGATGATCGTATTTAATCGATGTTTCCATGTGAACCACATCAAAGTAGTTAAATTCACCTGAAACATCAAATCCGATATGACCATTTCTATGGTCTACATTGGCTTGATGATAGAATAGTGAATCTTCGCCAAAGAAAACAACGGTTACCAAAGCTTGGTCATAAAGCAATGTATATGTGCCATCTTCACGCTTATCGAGACGATATGCGACTTTACTGGTTTGATCAAATGCATCGGGTACAGTGATCAGCATATGGGAGGTATAATCGGCTGGTTGGATGCTTGAGAGTTGATGTGCACGATCGATGACGAGGTTATAGTCAGCTTTGAGCATTTCATCGTAAGAAACGTTATGACGGCCAGCAAATTTTTTGAAATATTTGGATGTATATTTCGCGCGATTCTTGATGACTTTAACTTTCTTTTCTTTGACTTTGGGCTTTTTGACTTCGACGATGTCGTCTTCTGTCACGAGTTCATTATCAATAGACTTGCTTTTGATCTTTTTCTCTTTCATAACTAAACCACCTTTCGCCTTCTATTCTATTATATCGAATATTTAAAATAGGTGTCAATTTTTCCCTCACTTTTAGTGAAAAGAACGACTTTTTGTATGATACGTGCTTTATTCACCCAAAACTCCTTCATAAAGCAAAGTTTTGAGAGCATCACTTTGTGCATCGAGGATATAGGATTCGATGGGATGCTTTGAAAGGATGTCATCGATGGTCATTTTATCATAGGGTTTATCCTTAAATTGGGATTCAAAACCATGAAGAGATTTGATATCAAAGAAATCGCCTTGAATCGCAAGGTTTTTGATGATTCCTTCTTCGAGATCCAACTTGATCTCAAAGAGTCCTCCAGGTAACCTCTTTTTGAGGATCTTTGTATAGGCGGGTTGTTTTTTATAGATCCATTCTTTTGACTTATATTTTTCAGCCAACTTGTTAATCGTAGAGACTTCTTCATCCGACAGTTCATAGGTTTGATTGGTCAAGGTGTTTTCAAAATGCTTGATGAGTTGTTCTTGTGTCAATCCTCTTAAGTAAGGTTTCAAGTTTGTCACGCGTGAACGCACTGAATCGATGCCTTTTGAAACGAGTTTTTCATCACTTGGTGTGATGGCTCTGACCATCGTTTCAAGGTCACAATCATAGAGGAATGTACCATGCATCAACATGCCATGTTTATTTTGCAAAAATGCATTCCCTGAAATTTTCTTTCCCTCAAATAAAAGATCATTTCGTCCACTAAATTCGATATGGATATCCAGTAATTTCATCGCATCAATGATCTTTGATAGATAAGTTTTAAACGTAAATTCTTTGTTGGATCTTTTGGTGATGATGGAAAACATCGTGTTTCTGTGATCAGCATAAACACATCCCCCACCGGTAGGACGACGGTAGACGTCGATCTGATGATCTTTTAAAAATTGGAGATTCACTTCGTTTTCAATCACTTGATTTTTCCCGATGACGACCCCGTGAATTTCCCATGTAAAAAAGTAAGTCTCATCATGTTTTAACAGATGTGTGAGTACATATTCTTCGAGTGCAAAATAAAAATAGGGTTTGAGTTGTCCTTCGTTATGATGACGAATTAATATCATAGTTAACCTCCTCAAGTATGCTGCAAATTCATTATAACATATTCATTTTTATTCTAAAAACGACATGATTGGATAATGTATTGGTGCATGGGTTGGAGCTATTATATAAATAAATGCGTTTATTTATGATAAAATGAACTTACAGGAGGAATACCTTATGTTACAATTTATGAAGCTTTATGGAATCGCGTTTGTTTTCTTTCTTGTCATCGATTTAATCTGGTTAGGATTGATTGCAAAAAACCTCTATCAACGTCAAATTGGTCACCTGATGGCCGATCAGGTCAATTGGATTGCAGCCATTGTTTTTTACTTTCTCTTTATTGGCGGACTAGTCTTCTTTGTCATCATGCCAAACGATGTGTCTGGAAGTTGGACAAAAGTGTTATTGTATGGTGCTCTCTTTGGATTTATCACGTATGCAACCTACGATTTAACCAACTTAGCGACACTCAAAGATTGGCCGTGGCAAATCACCCTGATTGATCTCGCTTGGGGAACTTTCCTTGGAGCATCTGTGTCAACATTAACCTACTTCATCAGTCGTCTATTATCCTAAGGTGAACATCATGTCTACGTTGACCATTACCAATGAATTACTCTATAAGTCATTTATCATAGGAGCAAAAAACGTTATTTCAGAAAAAAACGGTTTAAATGCGATCAATGTCTTTCCTGTTCCCGATGGTGACACAGGAACAAATCTTGCGTCGTTGATGACAACCATCATTGAAAAAGCCAAATTAGGTCAAACCGTGAGTGAAACGTTACAGTCGATTGCTGATGCAGCCATCGTCGGTGCGAGAGGTAATTCTGGTATCATTTTTGCGTCCTATATCAGCGGTTTTGCCGATGGTATTAAACAAAATGATGTCGATATCAATGCGCTCATTGAAACCTCGGAAATTGCTTATAATTACGCTTATCATGCGATCAGTCAACCCGTTGAAGGCACGATGATTACTGTGATGCGTGCCTGGGCTCATGCTTTAAAACAATTTAAAAAAGCGACAACCAATGCTATCGAACTCTTTGTACAAGCATTTGAAGTCGTTAAAGAGGAACTTGCAAAGACACCAGACATGCTTAAAGTGTTAAAAGATAATCATGTCGTCGATGCAGGTGCGAAAGGCTTCGTTCACTTTATTGAAGGTTTCATTAAAGCGTTTAAGGGTGAAGAGGTCAGCATTGAGGTTCACGAAACTGTTGAGACTTTGCATGTTGATCATTTAGAGGATTCACAGTATCGTTATTGCACGGAAGCTCTAATCCGTGGTGATCATCTCAATCCGGATCAGATTCGTGATGTGCTGTCTCCAATGGGTGATTCTTTAGTCGTTGCTGGCAGTCATAAAACCGTTCGCATTCATATCCATACCGATCATCCAGAGCATGTTTTTGCACATTTGGATGGTATCGCGCGAATTGCTGAACAAAAAGTTGATGATATGAGACGTCAATTTGAAGCAGCTCATCATGCCAAATATCCGATCGCTTTAGTGACAGATTCTATTGCAGACCTACCCACTGAATGGGTTGACCATTATCAAATTCATCAAATTCCGATCAATCTGAAGATGAATGATAGTGAATATTTGGATAAGGTCACCATTCAAAGTAACCGTTTCTATGAACTTATGGATTCGCTCAAAGTCTATCCCACATCTGCACAACCCAATGTGAAATCACTCGTCAATTTCTTTTCTTTCCTGACAACGTATTATAAAGAGATTATTGTCATTACTGTATCGAAAGAAATGAGTGGAACGTATCACTCATTCACCGAAGCAGCAAAAGTTTTCCCCAATCATAAGATATACGTCATCAACAGCAAACAAAACTCTGGTGCTGAAGGACTTTTGGTCTATAAAGCAGCCAAACTCATCGAAGAAGGCAAGTCGATGGATGAAATCATTCAAACTGTTGAATCACTTTCGACAAAATCGAAGATTTTAGTCAGTGTCAAAACATTGAAATACATGATGCGTTCAGGACGACTGACTAAAGTGTCTGGAACGATTGCTTCTTTGATGCATCTTAAACCTGTCATCTCGATTGATGAAGATGGTAAAGGGATCATTTATGCAAAAGCTTTATCGGTAGACTCCGCGGATAAAAAGATCTATCAACATGTTAAACAAATGATAGAAACCAAAGGTATTGAAGGTTACGCCATCGTGCATGCCAATGCGACTGAACGGGCGAAACAGTATGAAAAAATGTATACCGAACTGACCGGTCAAGCACCCCTCTATATCATGGATATATCCACGGTAGTTGCGATGAATGCAGGCATTGGAACGGTTGCAATCGCTTATCTTGGAAAGGAATAGACCATGATTTTAATACCCATTGTTGTTTTATTTATCTTTTTTAATCTTGCCTATATCGTCGCACAAATCAAGAAGAATAACGGCCTTGCCGATATGGCATGGGGGTTAGGTTTTGTTGTGGTTGCTGTAACGGGCTTAATTGTAGGAAACACGTATACCCTCTATCAACTCGTCATCACTGCACTCGTACTTTTATGGGGATTGCGTTTGTTCTTTTATATCGGTTTACGTAACTGGTCTAAACCTGAAGATTTTCGCTATGTTGAGATGCGAAAAAAATGGAAGACTCATGTTGCACTCAAAGCATACTTCATCGTCTTCATGTTACAAATGACATTCTTACTCATCGTCAGCCTTCCCATTCAACTATCTTCTGTTATTCATGTCACTTTAGATTTAACCGGAATCATCATCTTAGGTATTGGTACACTGCTTTGGATCATCGGATTCTTCTTTGAAGCGGTTGGGGATGCTCAACTGAAAGCCTTTAAAAAGGATCCTTTAAACAAAGGTAAAGTCATGACAAAAGGTTTATGGGCTTATACACGTCACCCCAACTACTTTGGAGAAGCGGTGATGTGGTGGGGTATATGGATTGTCTCGATGAGCACACTCGACTGGATTGCTCTTCTCGGCATTATCGGACCCACATTCATCACATACCTCTTACTCTTTGTATCAGGTGTTCCTCTGCTTGAGAAAAAATATAAGGATAACCCAGAATTTCAAGCCTACGCAAAGAAAACATCGATTTTCTTTCCATTGCCCCCAAAGAAACAATAAGAGGTCCGCTTGGACCTCTTAATTTTTAAACATATTTTTAAAACGTTGCCAACTCGATTCTTTTTCATTGGATTCGAGTTTTTCTAATTGTTCATAGAGTTTCTTTTCTTGCGGTGATAACGTCTTCGGTACTTTGACTTGAACGATGACCTGCTGATCGCCTTTACGCTTTGATCTCACGTTGGCAATACCTTTTTCCCTCATCCGAAGGATCGTACCATGTTCAATACCTGCAGGAATCTTTAAATTGACATCACCATAGATGGTTGGAATATCCATGTTGGAGCCAAGGACTGCTTGCGTGATCGTAATGGGAACCTCAAGAATGATATCATCGTTTTCACGTTTAAAGACTTTATGGGGTCGCACTCTAAAATTCAAATAGAGATCACCCGCACTACCACCTTTGGTTCCTCCATTGCCATAGCCAGCAACCTTTAAGGACATGTTGTTATCCACACCAGCCGGAATGTTAACATCAACGTTCTTGACGTTTTTGACAATACCCCTACCGTTGCAGGTGTTACAACGTTTTTTAATGATTTTGCCAGCACCACCGCATTTGGGACATGCTTGTTGGGTTCTCATCGCACCAAACATCGTGCGTTGCTCAATGTTGATAAAGCCATCACCATGACAGCGATCGCATACCTCAACATCTTTTGAAGATTCAGCACCCAAACCATGGCAGACATGACATTCTTCTTCAACTTCCACAGAAATCGGCTTTTTTGTTCCAAGCACAGCTTCCATAAAATCAATGGTCACTGTTCGCTCTAAGTCATCGCCACGTTGAGGACCGTTATAGTTTTCTCGTCGTTGTTTACCGCCACCACCAAAAAATTGGCTAAAAATGTCGGAAAAACCTCCAAAATCACCAAATCCAGAGAAACCTGATCCCGCGCCACCAAAGGGGTTACCTTGATGACCATATTGATCATAAGCAGCACGTTTTTGGGCATCAGATAAAGTGTCATAAGCTTCTTGAACTTCTTTAAATTTGGCTTCAGCATTCGCTTCTGTGGAGACATCGGGGTGGTATTTTTTTGCTAGTGTACGGTATGCTTTCTTGATTTCATCATCACTAGCACCTTTACTTAGACCGAGTACATCATAATAATCGCGTTTATCTGCCATAACATCAACTCCAATGGAATTGAGGGGCATCGCCCCTCAATAGATTATTTTTCGTCAAATTCTGCATCAACTGTCTTCTTGCCTGAACCCTTCTTAGGTTCATCATTTGGATGTTCTTGTTGATGTTTTTCTTGTGCTTTTTGGTATGCTTTGACAGCAACGTCTTGTGCATCTTTTTCGAGTGCTTCTTTGCGTGAACGAATGAGATCTAAGTCATGACCAGATAATGCACTTTCAAGATCTTTAATCAATCCTTCAAGTTTAGTCTTCGTGGATGCATCCACTTCTTGACCTAAATCATGGATCGCTTTGTTGGTTTGGAAAATGAGGTTGGATGCTTCATTGCGTAAATCTGCTTCTTCCCTCTTCTTCTTATCAGCTTCAGCTTGTTCTTCAGCTTCTTTCACCATGCGATCAATTTGATCTTTAGAAAGCGAACCAGAACCAGAAATGGTAATCTTTTGTTCCTTGTTTGTGCCTAAATCTTTAGCTTTCACTGAGACAATACCGTTGGCATCGATATCAAAGGTAACTTCAATTTGAGGAACACCACGTGGAGCAGCTGGAATATCAGCGAGTTGGAAACGTCCAAGTGTCTTATTATCCGAAGCCATGGACCGCTCACCTTGTAAAACGTGAATATCTACAGCAGGTTGGTTATCTGCAGCGGTTGAGAAGACTTGTGATTTGGATGTTGGGATGGTTGTGTTGCGTTCGATAAGTTTTGTGAAGACACCACCGAGTGTTTCAATACCTAATGAAAGTGGGGTTACGTCAAGTAAAAGGACATCTTTAACATCACCTGCTAAGACACCACCTTGAATAGCAGCACCCATCGCGACCACTTCATCGGGGTTCACGCTCTTATTGGGTTCTTTACCAAGTTCACGTTTAACCATTTCTTGAACAGATGGGGTACGTGTAGAACCACCGACCAATAAGACTTGGTCGATATCTTTAGGTGTCATCTTCGCATCCGATAATGCGCGACGAACTGGACCGACGCAACGTTCAACGAGATGTGCAGTAAGTTCATTGAATTTTGCACGTGTCAATGTCTTTTCAAGATGCAAGGGACCTGCTACACCCATGCTGATGAAGGGCAGAGAAATCTGAGAAGATGTAATACCTGAAAGTTCTTTTTTAGCACGTTCAGATGCATCTTTTAAACGTTGAAGTGCCATCTTATCTTTAGATAAGTCTACACCATTTTCTTTCTTAAATTCATCAATTAAATAATTCATGATGACTTCATCATAGTCATCACCACCGAGGTGATTATCACCTGAGGTTGAGATGACTTCAAATGTTCCATCCGCTAAGCGAAGGATTGAGACGTCGAATGTTCCTCCACCTAAGTCGAAGACTAAGACTGTCTGTTCTTTGTCGGTCTTGTCGATACCATAAGCGAGTGCCGCAGCTGTGGGTTCGTTGATGATGCGTTTGACATCAAGACCTGCAATCTTACCTGCATCTTTCGTTGCCTGACGTTGCGCGTCATTAAAATATGCGGGTACTGTGATGACCGCTTGAGTCACGGTTGCACCTAAGTAATCTTCAGCAGTCTTCTTCAAGTTCTGAAGAATCATGGCTGATATTTCTTGTGGGGTATACTTCTTTCCATTAATATCCACACGATAATTCATATCACCCATATGACGTTTAATGGATGAAACGGTGTTAGGGTTGGTGATGGCTTGGCGTTTTGCTACATCACCGACGCTGATATCTTCACCTTTGAAAGAGACGACTGATGGTGTTGTACGTCCACCTTCAGCGTTTGCGATCACTTTAACTTCGCTGCCTTCCATTACAGCGACGCAAGAGTTTGTCGTACCTAAGTCAATACCGATAATTTTATTTGTCTTTGCCATTTTCCTCACTCCATTCGTTGATTTTGACCATGGCAGGTCTGATGAGTTGTTCTTTATACATGTAACCTTTTTGCACCACTTCAATCACGATGCCGTTGGGTTGATCGGGATTTGATACTTTTTCAATCGCATGATGGAGATTAGGATCGAAGGGTTTATTTTTTGCTTCAATTTCCTTAATACCATCTGCTTGTAAAACGTTAAACAATTGATCATTGATCATTTTAAAACCGATTAAGAAGTTTCTTAAGAGTTCATTGTCCGTGGGCATGTTCACGATACGATCGAGTTGATCCAAGGGATTTAAGAGTTCGCTGATTAAAGATTTGCTGGCATATTTGCGATCTTGAATCCGTTCGTTATGCATCCGCTTTTTAAAGTTTTCAAGCTCTGCAAGATTTCTCAAGTATTTATCTTTATAATCTGCTATTTCTTTTTCTAATGCTTCAACCTGTTCTTTATGCTTGTTACGTCTTTCTTTTTTGGATGCTTCATGCTCTACTTCTTCGTGCATGTCTTCCGTCTTTAGCTCTTTTTCTTTGTTTTCATCCATGTTCATCATCCTTTATCTATTTTTTATAGAGCTTTCCTAAATTGCTTGCGATATATTCGACAAGCGGGATCACTTTGTTATATTCCATACGTGTCGGCCCAACCACAGCAATCGTTCCATGTTCAAACTCACTGATGCGATAAGGTATGGAAATCACGGTACAGTTTTCCATCGGGATCATCTGTAATTCACTACCAAACCGAATGCTTAACCCTTCATGATCACCGATCAATTTGACAAGGTCCCTTCGATCGAGCATATCGACAAAGCTCTTGATATGTTTGACATTGGTGAACTCGGGTTGATCAAAGACGTTGGTGACACCGGATAAATAGAAATTATCTTGTGCAAACTTCGAGAATGCATGAATAAACGAATGAATGAGTTGTGTCTGATACTCCATAAAGGTTTGAATTTCATTTTTCGCAAATTCAGCTTCAAGAATGTTGCTTGCTTCTGAAATCTTACGATTTTTGAGAAGATCATCCAGCGTTTTAATCACATCTTTGAGTTCATTGATATTCATTTCATCAGGAACACGAATGTTTTGATGTTGGACATGACCTTGATCGGTCACAATCAAAATCACAGCATCTTGTTCAGAGATGGGAATGAAATCTATTTTTTTAATGATACTCCCTGACGATGAAGGTCCAACCGCCATCGCGGTGTAGTTGGTCAATTCAGACAGAAGATGAATGGCTTCCTCAACCGCAGCTTCACGTGCGAGTCGGTTTTTTAAAAAGATTTCATCGATCAATGGAAATTGCATCATCACATCGCTGTCGCGAGTCACAAGATGTTCCACATAATATCGATATCCTTTTTCAGATGGAACTCGACCCGATGAGGTATGTGTTTTCTCCAAATAACCCAGTTCTTCGAGTTGTGCCATATCGTAGCGGAGTGTCGCTGACGAAAAGTTGAGATAGGGCATGTTGGTCAATGTTTTTGAACCAACAGGCTGTGCATCTTTAACATAAGCTTCTATAATCGCTTTTAAAATCAGTTTTTGACGGCTCGATAACATGGGTTCACCTCGATTAGCACTCTTTCTTTATTTGTGCCAATTTTATTGTACACGATGCATTTGGCACTGTCAAGGATTATGTGCTATTTTTCATGAAAAAAGAAAAGACACATAGTGTCTTATTTGGTGTGCTGCTTCATCCATTTCACATAATAAGGATTATTCTTCTGCTCATAGCGTATTGTCGATGCATCATCATGACCAGGGTAGATTTTAATGGCAGTCGGTAATGATAAAAGCGTGAGCACACTTTTTCTAAGTTCTGGAAGATTTCCAGAATATAGATCGTGTCTACCTACCGATTCTTTAAAGAGTGTATCCCCAGTAAAAAGCTTTTGTTCATAAAGGAAAGAAAGTCCTCCCTTGGTATGACCAGGTGTATGGTAAACTTCAATCACATGATCAGCTAAAGGAATGGTATCTCCTTGTTTAACGTACCTTAAATCGAGTTGTTTTCGTTTATAAGGATGTGTCTTTGGTGCATAACCGTTATATTGATCTTCAAACAAAAGATGGGCATCGTCTTGATGCATGTAGATAGGTACATCAAAATGGCCAATCAGATCGACGTGATCCTGATGAGCGTGAGTCAATAAAATCGCTGAAAGCGTCCGATTTTCAAGTGCATGCATGATACTCTCATAATCATGCGACGGGTCGATCAAAACACATGTATCAAAGCGACAAATCAGATAAACATGGGATAAATCATCATTTCCTTTGAATTGAATCATGGTCTTCATTTAGAAAAAAAACTATTCCAAGAATAGCTTATTTCTTTTCCTTGTGGATGGTGTACTTTCTTTCACGCGGGCAATACTTCTTTACTTCCATGCGCTCAGGGTGAGCTTTTTTGTTTTTGTTAGTATGATAGTTTTCTTCGCCGCATTCGGTACAAACCAATTTAACTAGGTCGCGCATAATATCCCTCCAAACATACGTTAACATTATAACAAATCGCCTATTCTTTTTCAATCATTTTATGACTTAATTTTTATTTGTCATCCTTGTCATGGTTATTCAAGCATTTGGACGGTGACTTTTAGCCATTTTGTTCTATAATTGACATAGGTGATAAAAAATGATGCAACGCGAATCAAGCCGTCCCGTCAATGTAGGACCATATCAACTGGGCGGAAATCAAAAAGTTTATATTCAAAGCATGACCAATACATACACCAAGGACGTAGAATCAACCGTCAAACAAATCAAACAATTGACCGATGCAGGTTGTGAAATCGTCAGAGTTGCTGTTTTAGATATGGTGGATGCTAAAGCATTGGGTGACATTAAAAAACAAATCAGTATTCCTTTGGTTGCTGATATTCACTTTGACTACCGTTTAGCACTTGAAGCGATCCATCAAGGGGTGGACAAGATTCGACTCAATCCAGGAAACATTCCAAAAAGAGAACATGTCATGGAAGTCGTTGAAGCGTGCAAAGCAAAACATATCCCCATTCGTATCGGTGTCAACAGTGGTTCTCTTCCCAATCGGATGGCACCCACTGCAGAAAACATGGTCGAAACTGCAAGACATCACGTTGAAATCTTAGAATCGATGGGATTTTATGATATCGTGCTCTCCTTAAAAGCTACCGATATGAAGCTGATGATTGAAGCTTATCGTTTAGCAGCGAAAACATTTCCTTATCCCCTTCATTTAGGTGTAACTGAAGCGGGAACCGCGTTCAGTGGTGCCATCAAGAGTGCCATGGGAATCGGGATCCTATTAGCTGAAGGAATTGGGAGCACGATTCGTGTCTCCTTAACGGATAATCCCGTCTTAGAGATACAAGCAGCCAAAGAGATTTTAAAAAATTTAGGTTTAAAAGATAAGGTCCCCAATCTGATCAGTTGTCCAACATGTGGGCGTATTCAATACGATATGATCGATATCGCAAAAAGGATTGAAAAATACCTGTTGAAAGTCAACAAAACCATCAATGTAGCGATCATGGGATGTGCTGTTAACGGTCCCGGTGAAGCCAAGCATGCTGATATCGGTATCGCTGGTGGAAAAGGTGAAGCTATTTTGTTTCGACATGGGCAAATCATTAAAAAGATTAAAGAATCTGAAGTTTATGATGTGTTAGTTGAAGAAATCAACAACTTTGATGACTCAAAGCATGCTCGATAAATTCAAGATATAAAACCACGAAGGTCCAAAGACGTTTCGCGGTTTTTTTTATCCTTCGTAGAGCGTGATCTCATAATCACAAATGTCTTGATAAAACTCTTTTTCATGCGAGACCAAGATGAGGGTGCCTTGATAAGTAATCAATGCTTCTTTCAACGCTTCTTTTGCTGCTACATCTAAGTGATTTGTGGGTTCATCTAAGATTAAGACATTCCCTTTTTGATGTCTTAACAAAGCTAATCTTACTTTTGTCTGTTCTCCACCTGATAAGGAGTTGACATCACGATTGGCCATCTCATAATCAATACCATGATTTCCGAGTAAACTCATCACATCTTTCTTTGTGAAATGAGGATAGCGATGGTGAACGAGTTGAAAAGGTGTTATGTTCGGTTCAAAGATACTATCCTGCTCAAAATAAGCAATCTTCGCCGTATCGATCCATTTAAATTGACCCCCTAATGAAGGAATGACGTGAAGGATCGTTTTGATGAATGTTGACTTACCGATACCATTTTTACCTGTAATCGCGACTTTATCTTGCTTAAGGATGGCGATGTTTAGCGGTTCTAAGAGAGGTTCATTATAACCAATCTCGAGATTTGATGTCATCAAGACATCTTTTCCGGTTGAACTTGCCATCGGAAAATGAAAATGATACGTTTTTGACTGCTGTGGGGCGTGAATACGCTCCACTTTTTCAAGCATTTTTCTTCGTGACTGTGCACGCTTAGTTGTCGTTGCACGTACAATGTTTTTTTGAATAAACTCTTCGGTTTTTTGAATGAATTTTTGCTGATTAAGAAACGCTTTTTCTTGTTGTTCAAATCGCAACTGGCGTTCTTTTAAATAAAACGCATAATCTCCCTTGTAACGTGTGATGGTCAAATTTTCTAATGCGAAAACAGTATTTGCAATCTCCATTAAAAACTCTTCGTGATGTGATACGACGATATATGCTTTGGGGTAATTTTGAAGAAATTTAGCCAACCATTCGATATGTTTGACATCTAAGAAGTTTGTCGGTTCATCCAACAAGAGAACATCGGAATCTCCCAGCAACAGTTTGGCTAAAATGATTTTTGCACGCATTCCCCCTGATAGATGCTTAATCGGTGTTTCTAAGATATCCATGGTCAACCCTAAACCATGAATCACATTCCCTATTTTAGATTTGATGGCATAAAAGTCTGATGCCATCAACTGTTCACCAAGTTCTGCTGCCCAATGAAGTAAGCGATCATGATCTTTTTCTGCTGCTGTTGAGACTTGCTCATAAAGTTTTTCCATCGCCTTTTCTTTTTCAAAAAGAGGTAAAAAGACGTCATAGAGATACGCTTCAACGCTGAGATTGGGATTGATTTTAGCATATTGGTCTAAGTATCCGATCTTTCGACCGGTCAACCACGTGATTTTTCCTGTGTCTGGAGATAATGTGCGATCCATCAATTTGAGAAGTGTTGACTTACCCGTTCCATTGGGTCCAACCAAAACGGCATGCTCACCTTCAAAAAGGCGCATGCTTGCACCTTGATATAAAAGATCACCACTGTAGCTAAAACTTAAATTTTCGATTTCTAATAAACTCATTGTGGTAATTCAAAGAATTCGGGCTGATGATCATCAGCCACGTAAATCCATTGCTCCTTAATAAAATGTGTGCCCTCAACAATTTTGTTAACATCTTGTTTCATATATTTTGCATGACATGTTGCAAGGATCTCTCCTTGCGTGGTTGAAAGGTACCCTTCACCATAAAATAACACTTTTCGCATATCTGTAATTTTGCCCACACAATAAAGCGTCTCATCGAGTGGGACTGGTTTTAAATAACGAACCGTCAGTTCAACGGTGACACCAAATATATCTGGATGATCAATTTGAATCGCACGTCCGATGGTTTCATCGAGTAATGCTGTGATAATCCCACCGTGCATCCGTTTGGGATAACTTTGATGCACATCACCGCCTTGAAATAAGCCAAGGATTTGTTGACCTTCAAGTTCATAATACTTTGTTCTTAAACTTGCATCATTATCCATGCCACAAACAAAGCACATGCTGGAATTGTTTTGTTTCTTTAATACTTTATAAATCATATGATATCAAGCTCCAAGTGAAGATATAAAATAAAAATCGACCCAATAAACATCATGATTCCAAAGAAAACATGAAGATAAAAATAGAGATTTTCAAGTGGATAAGGTGTTTTAGCCTTCAAACTTAATCCAATAGACCCTGGTATGAAAAGAACCATCATGAGATCCTTGGTAGTCAGTTTAAGGGATAATCCGATGTATAAACGCACCAAAAAGAGAACAGCGATCCCTGATAGCCCGGTATAAAACGCATAATAAAAAACTGCAATCAATACATTAAACACGTTTCGGTCCTCCATTGAGCACATAGATGAATGCAACAATAGGTAAAATTAAAAAAGCAAACAAACCTGTCAGGAATAAACCGAGTATCGCAAACGTAAAGGATGATAAAAAGACATAAAATCGAGCTTTGAATTTCATTATAAAACCCCGCTTCCAAATATCACAAATGTTCGTAACGATCCTGAATCCGTATAAACTTCAATGTGTCTTCCACCTTTTTTAAGACTTCCATAACCATTGAGTCCGGTTGCACGCCCATAGACAAGAAAAATACCTTCTTTAGCAAAAATGAAATCATTGAGATGGTCATGACCGACAAAGACTGCTGTCGTCAACCCTGTTTCAACCATTGCATCAAAAAATCCTGTATCAACACCTTGAGCATAGACTTTATCTTCGAGAAATAAACCATCATAGACATCGACTTCGATGTACTGACGAAGAGGAATGTGCATGAATACGAGATTTCTAACGGTATCCTGTTCTGCATGTTCTTTGAACCATGCAACCTGTGCAACCGATAAGTAGTCATATTCACCTTCATCTTCGGTGTATACTTTTCGTTCAGCTTTTGAATCGAGCATGTAAAGACGGTAAACAGGCATTTCATTCTTGGTGATGGTAAAATGGAAATTTCCGATGCCACCTTCTTCAAGTTTCGGTCCGACTTTGAAGTGCAAATAGGATGTGTCCTCTGGAATTCGTCTTAAAAAGTCTTCATAGGTATGATAATCGGTTTCATGATTGCCAAATATAAAGGTCCATGGTGTTTTTAGTGATTCCATAAAACGAATTAAACGACTGAAAAGCATCGGTGCAGAGGGAGACATGGTCATATCCCCTGTGATCACGATTAAATCGTAATCATCTTGATCACTCAGTGCTTTGATCAAATCGAATGTGCGCATATCACGCTTGTCATAACCAAAGGTGAGATGCAGGTCGGTAATCTGCAAGACCTTAAGGGTGTCACCTTTCATTTCTAGCATGAAGGGATCATCATCCGTATACACAATGGTATATGGTTTGCAGGATGTTAAAAAGATTGACAGGATGAAGATGATGAATACTATCATTTTTTTACGCATGGCTGAGCTCCTCGAGTAATGATTGAAGTTCATGGGGTCTGATGACATACATGTTGTGAAATTTCTTGTTGTAGACAATAAATTCCATTTCGTTTTCATTGATGTAACGTTTCATTTTTAATGTTGTGGGAAAGACAATGACCATTTTGGTCAAAGATGATGATAGAAAATGTGTTTGATTGATGAGTGAGGTTTGACCAGAAGTTTTCACTTCCCACATCGTTTTGCTGTTGATGGTTAATTCTGCGTTAGCAGGAACATAATAAAAGAGTATCTGATATGATTCATCCTTTAGATCGATCACTAGATGATGATGTTCATAACGAACTTTTCCCCATTTTTGTAATGTATTGATGGCATCTTCTTTAACTGCTTGATACATCTTTTTTTGATGGGCAAGCATGAATCCATAACCAAGAACCATCAGTACAACGACACCAATACCCAAATAAATAAAAATCATATCATTTTCTCCTTGGTTACTTGTGTGAGCACATCATGTTCAAATGTGCAGTGATAATGATAGTGATCGTCTTCATCAATCATGGTGGGTAAAAAAAACTGAATGTTATGAGCAACACCTTTATTGTCGGGATTGATGATCCAGTCTATCGTTTTCCAATCAAGGATACCTTCAGGGGTTGCGATAGGTGTTTCTAAAGACACTTGAGATCCATCGATTAAAAAAAGATATAATCCTTGTCCATGTGCATCAAATGAATTCCATGTTAGGGTGCCACAGGGTTTGATCTGATCACGCGTGATGCGGATTCCGGTCTCTTCATAAAGTTCTCGAATGATACAGGATTCAGCTGTTTCATCCTTCATAATCTTACCACCTAGACCATTCCAGCAACCTAACCATGGCTTTTTTTGACGATTAATCATCAAGATTTGACTTTCTTTTTTGATAAAACCTAAGGTGTATGTATACATGTTTACCCTCTTTCACATAACGTTATTATATCACGGCTTCATCAAATGAAAAATGATGTTTTTGACCAACCTTTTCTTTTTTCGTTTTATAATAATAGTATGCGAGGTGTTATGATGTCTGATATGAAGAAAAAAGCACTACTCTTTGTCATGTTGCTCGGTATCATTTCTTTCTTCTCCGATTTTACCCATGAAGGCGCACGAAGCATCTATGGATCCTATTTAGGGTTGATCGGTGCATCCGCACTGATCATTTCATTTACAGCAGGTTTAGGTGAATTCATCGGACAGGCATTAAGACTTTTAACCGGTTGGATTGCTGATAAGACCAAGAAGTATTGGACGATGATGATCGTCGGTTATGCCATCAATCTACTCGCTATCCCTTTGTTAGGTTTAGTGGGTGAATCATTTTGGGAAGTCGCGATCGTTTTAATCCTTTTAGAACGTGTTGGTAAGGCGATACGTGCACCTGCAAAATCAACATTAACCTCATTCACTCAACCTTATTTAGGTGCTGGAAAAGCGTTTGCGATCAATGAAGCTTTGGATCAATTAGGGGCTTTTTTAGGACCACTCATCGTGTTTTTTATTCTATCTGCGAAAGGTGGAGGAACACTCGATAACTATCGTTTTTCATTCCTTATTCTCGGAATCTTCGCGATTGTGACACTATGTATCTTGTTTTTTGCGCGTTTTAAGTATCCCAATCCTGATCAATTTGAAAAGAAACAGAATAACCTTCAAGGTTTATCTAAGATTAGAACATTCGTCATCTATATGATTGCAATCGCGCTCATCGCAATGGGTTTTGTCGATTATCCTGTGATTGCCTTTCACATGGACAGTTTACAATTGATTGAAAGTACACAAATCCCTCTACTCTATGCCATGGCAATGGGTGTTGATGCGATCGCTGCTTTAATCTTTGGTCATATGTTCGATAAGAAAGGGTTAATCAGTTTAGTTTATCCAATTCTTATCTCAAGCTTAGCTGTTCCTTTTATCCTTCTTGTTGAGGGCACATGGGCAATCATACTTGGTATCATCTGTTGGGGTATCGGTATGGGAGCACAAGAATCGATCTTAAAAGCTGTCGTCGCTAAAATCGTACCCAAAGAGTATCGGGCACGAGGTTATGGTGTTTTTGCGACCGTATTTGGCTTTTTCTGGTTCATTGGAAGTGTAATCGTGGGTGCACTTTATGGTCTCAGTTTAATCGGTGTCACCATCTTTGCTGTCAGCATGGAAGTGATTGGTGTTATCATCTTACTCTATTTGATTCATCATCTTAAGAACCATCAACACGTGGAGAATCTCTCATGAAATTAAGCGCCATCCAAGACTATGTGAACTCATTAGAACCACCTTTACTCGATTGGATGAATGAAGCCATTCACCATGTAACGACTCATTATCCAGATTATCCTCTTGTCTTATCTTATCAACGTCCCATGGTCAAGATTAAACCTAAGTTGTTCATCATGTTTGGTGGTGGGAAAAACCACTTCTCTCTCTATACAACCGATTTTGACTATGTTGAACAGTTTAAATTGAAACGAATGAAAGGGATCACGTTTGGAAAATCAGCTATTCTTTTCCCTTTGGGAAAACCTGAGTACAAGGCTCTTGTTTATCAAGTCATCGATGACGTGATGGCGCGTTGGGTATAAGGGTTAGGAATCGTGCATACATTTTTAGTTTTTTTTCCTCATCTTCGGCTTGCAATTTGAAAAACCTATGTTATAATAATCAATGCACGGTTCACAAATGCCTCCTTAGCTCAGCTGGCAGAGCAACTGACTCTTAATCAGTGGGTCCACGGTTCGAGCCCGTGAGGGGGTACCATGCAAAAAACATAAGCACAGGCGATAACCTGTGCTTTTTTGTTATGTCTTAAACTCAAGAATAGCTGATATGGGATAATGATCACTTAAATATATGCCAGGTTTATCGTGATGTACATACCATGATTGAACGGTGATGTTTGACGATGTGAATATATAATCAATCGGTTTTCCTTCTTTTAAGTCTTGAAAGCCATGAAAGGTGAGCGGTTCTTGTTTTCCATAGACAGAGGATAAATGATGATTCACAAATCTGATGGTCTGACTTTCCGGGTACATATTGAAATCACCAACTAAGACGATATCATCATCTTCCTTTTTGATGCGATTCATCATCTCTATCACATGGTGAGCTTGTTTGAGACACACATCATCAGATGCATAATCGAGGTGTGTATTCATGAATAATACATGATTAAATCGTGCTGTTGTAACGATGCGTGGAAAATGACTTCCTGGAATCGTGGATTCGATGTCTGGTGTCTGTGAAAGCCAATGGGTTGATATAGATGATGGATGATACTTCTTTTTATAGAAGATAGGTGTCCCTTCACCGCGTGCATCGCGTGGTTGAAAAATCATCTGATAATATAATTTTAATCCTTGATAGAGATCGTCAGCCATCTCAAATGACGCTTCTTGACATCCGATGATATCAAAATCGTGATCTAAAATGAATCTAATCATCTTTTCTTTTCGATATGGCCATGCCAATAGCCCGTCCACAGGGACATTTATGCGTAGATTGATACTTGCAATATGCATACGATCACCTTCTTTTATTCTATCATGTTTCATGCTATAATGCATGGCATAGAGGTACTCATATGCCAAATATTCATATCATAGGTGATGCCTTAGCAGCAACCCAAGTTCCAAACAAAAAACCTAAAACTGGATGGGGTGACATGCTTCATCATTTTCTTCCTGACGGTTATACCGTCATCAATCATGCAGTGAATGGTTGCTCCACCAAATTCTTTATCGAAGAAGGATTATTGGATCAGTGTTTAAAGAGTCTACAACCGGATGACCTGGTGTTGATTTCATTGGGTCATGATGATCAAAAAAAAGAAGATCTGCTTCGCTATACGGATCCCTTTGGTTCATATCAAGACAATCTAAGACAGATGATCACATCCATCATGAAACATCACGCAAAACCTGTGATGATAACCCCCATCACACGTCGTGCATTTTTAGGACCACATACCATTGACCAGGATACTTTGGGTGCTTATCCCTATGCCATGTTATCCCTTGCATATACGCTTAAAATACCCTGTATAGACCTCTTTACGACATCACAAGCACTCCTTGCATCTTTAGGAGATGAAGCGTCTAAAGTCTATTATTTACATCTTAAACCAGGAGAATATAAGAGTTATCCCGAAGGCATTGCTGATGACACTCACCTCAGTGCAGAAGGTGCTGAACTCATGGCTTCACTCATCGGATTGGAACTTAAAAAATATCTTTAAAAACAAAAAAGCACCGATGTGCTTTTTTCATTAAACGGTGATATTGAGTGATAATTGTTGTTGCATATAAATGGGTACATAGACCAGATTAGCATAAGGCATAACCTTAGGTAGTTCTGCGCTCCATCCAACAAAGACATAGCCAACGCGTTCAGGTGCAACAGGAAATTCAAAATCGTTAAGATTGGCACCTGCTGCAAAGTATTCACTTTTTACAGCATTCCCAAAATGATCTTCACAAACGATCTCATAAATCTCAACGCTGATTGCTTGTGTTTTGGAAACTTCTAAAACGAATAACATTGCTGCGAGCATCACTGTGAGTGCCATGATGATGTATTTCATGTCATGACCACCTTTCACTTCTTTGTTTTGATGCTTCTATTATACTGAGCGTTTCTTACATCCAACTGAAGCGTTTATTACGTATTTATTAATTCAACCTTTTTTTGAAACAGATGAATCAAATGATGCTGCATCACGAGCCATTCCTTTTCAGATCCAATGCTATCACGCGTATCATTTTCAAGAATCAAGGTCTTTGAAGGTGTTTTCTCTTTGATCCATAGTTGATACAAAGAATGGAGAACTTTGTCGTCAACCAACACGCAATGAAATCCATTTGCATGACTTTGACAGATAGCCTGTGTTCTGAGGTAAGGAAGTTTGGGATGCCAACGAATGCGAAGTAGGGTATCAAAAGGTTGAACCAAGGGATTTTTACTAAAATAGATTAACTTGCGATAATCGTATTTATGAATCATGCCTTTGATGTTATCTCCCTCAACATCCATGAAAGGATCCACTGAAGACATCTTTTGTTTAGTGTCCTCGGAAAAATAAATCAAAAGACGATCTAGTGAGTAATCATAGACCATATAGGACAACCAAGGAACTGTTAATGACATCGTATATCCCCTCCAATGTCAACAGTTTACCAAAAAGAAATCACATTACCCTTAATCAATCCTTAAGTGTTTCTTAATTTTACATCTTTATACCATCTTTATATCAACCTCATCAATACCTACACCATTTTAATATGCACACTTGTAAACTAATGATGTACCAAGGAGGTATATCTTATGTTCGAATTAGAAGGATTAAACATTAAAATTACACTAAATTCTTCAACTGGTTTCATCACGCTGTTTGGAAAGGTCATTAAGGTGTTTGATCAATTCATTCTCATCGAAAGTACCATCGGTCCACAATATATATCATTCCATGCTATCAAAATTATCCAAGTTGTAGGCAATACTCATGAAGCGAACTAAACATGTAGTTATCGGTTCAGGACGACTTGGAGCCAGCATTGCAGTATGGTTATCCGATCAAGGTTTTGATGTCATCATTGTGGACAAAGAAGAATCATCGTTTCGTAAACTGAGTGATACATTTGGTGGATATGATATCATCGGAGATGCTACAGATATGTCCGTTCTAGAGCAAGACGTCATGATTCAACAAGCTGTTGAAGTCATTATTACAACAGACAGTGATAATGTCAATCTTTTTATTGCTCATCTCTGTTATTACGTTTATCATATTCCACATATTTTTGTGCGCTTTACGGATATTGATAAAGGCACATTGGTAGAACATACGTCCATAAAAACCATTTTCCCATTTGTTTTATCTATGGATGAATACATTCAAAAAAGACAACAGGTGAAATTATGAAAATTGTAATTGCAAATGGAACACATGAAGCAGATTTTATTATCAAAAAATTCAAACAGGAGCGCCATGAATTAATCATCATCAATTCAGATCGTTCATTTGGTACATACATCAGTAATGCTAATCATATTCCTGTCATCTATGGTGATCCCACAAAAGCTTATGTGCTTGATGATGCTCACGCACATCATGCTGATGTGTTTATTGCACTTTCGACGAATGATATTGATAACTATGTTGCTTGTATCACCGCAAAATACATGTTTCAAGCAAAACGTGTCGTTTGTGTTGTGCGTAATCCAAAAAGAGTTTCGGTTTTTAAAAAACTAGGTATTGACTCTGTCATCAGTTCAACATATTTACTCGGTGAGAGTGTTAAAAATGAGTCCATTTTGGAGGATATCATACGTACGATAACCATTGAGAACGAACGTATCTTAATTATGGAGATGATACTCGAAGAGACTTCAAGTCTTGCATATCATCGCGTTAAAGAAGCACATATTCCACCATATATTACTATTGGATGTATATATCGCGATCCAGACGTCATTATTGTCAATGGAGAAACAAACCTTTTACCACACGATCGACTTATCATCATATCAACTCCATCGTATCAACAAGAGGTGATTGATTTCATTCAAAAGAAGGCAAATCATCATGAAGCAAACCATTAAAGGTTATCCCATGATGATTGGATATCTGGGTTATTTCATGATGATGATGGGAATCATTATTCTACTCCCATTACTCATCATGATACCTTATCCTGAAGAGATCACGCTCGCTTTTGCATGGATTTTACCTGGAGTATTATGCCTTATATTTGGATACTTACTGACGTTAATTTTGCATGGTAAAACACCGTTAAAATTGGAACGACACCAGGATGCAATCTTGCTTCTATTGATATGGATTATTGCTATTTTTGTTTCTTCTATACCCCTTATTCTTCTTGGTCACTATACGTTTACGCAAAGCTTATTTGAATCAACCAGTGGATATTCGACGACAGGATTAACCATTGTTGATGTAGCGACAGCATCAAAAACACTTCTTTTCTATCGGAGTCTCATGCAGTTTTTTGGTGGTGTAGGACTGGTTTTAGTTTTGACATCAACACTTTCTGATCGCTATGGTATGCGCCTGTATCATGCCGAAGGACATAATGATAAATTACTCCCCAATTTAGCAAAATCAGCTCGACTCATTCTATCACTTTATACACTTTATATCGTATTGGGGATGATCAGTTATATTCTTTGTGGAATGTCCTGGTTTGATGCTATAAATCACGCGACAGCAAGTTTATCAACGGGTGGTTTTTCTTCTCAACCAGATTCGATAGGCTATTATAAGAGTTCAGCGATTGAGTGGATTACAATTATCCTGATGATCTTAGGAAGCACCAACTTTTTCATTCATATGTTTATATTAAAGGGAAAGTTTAAAATGGCTTTTAATCACATCGAGGTCAAGTTTTTTTTGATTACTACACCGATAATTGTCACGATGATGTGGTTTGCTTTATGGAGAATTTCATATCCAAATCCGTTGCGTATCGCAATCTTTCAATATGTATCAGCAATCACTACAACTGGATTCCAAACCGTACCGACCTTTCAGCAATTACCGCCATTGTTTACATTTGGTGTTATAATAATGATGATCATCGGTGGTCAAGCAGGATCAACTTCAGGCGGGATCAAACAATATCGTATTGGAATGATGTTGAAAAATATTTATTGGAACATCCGTGATCGAATGACTCACCAGCGCACCATTCATGCGTATGATATCACTAAGTTTGGTAAAAACGTTCACGTTCAGGATGCAGATCTTCATGCGACTCATGCATTTATCATGTTATATGTACTAACACTCGTGGTAGGAACGCTCATATTTAATGGTTATGGATATTCACTTCAAGACAGTTTGTTTGAATTTTCATCTTCATTGGGAACGGTTGGATTATCCATCGGTATCATCAGTCCAGTTACACCAAATGGTTTGTTGTGGACGTCCATGATGGGGATGTTTTTAGGACGTCTTGAATTTTATGTCGTCATCATCGCAATTTCTTCACTGATCACACAAATGAGATACAAGAGGGTCTAATATGCAAAAAAGTACCATGAAACATGTAGCATTTATCGGATTGATTGTGTTGCTATCGACGTTACTTGCTTTTGGCTTTGAACAACTATCCTTAAGACGCGAAAACATCTTATTGATTTATGTTGCATCCATCATGATTATCACCATTCAAACAAAAAGTATCCGAAATGGATTCATAACAACACTCATCTTGGTGTTTATTTTTAATTTTTTCTTCACAGAACCCAAGTTTACATTCATCATTGATGATATTAATTACATCATCACTTTGGTCATATTTGGGGTTGTATTGGTGATTACTGGTGCACAAACGACCAATTTGCAACACCAAATTCATTACGCAAATTCAAATGCAAAAAAAATCGAGTCCCTTTATGATTTATCATCGCGTTTGCTTCATGTGACTTCTGTACAGGATGTGATTAAAGAGACATTGCAGTACTTAAAACAAGATATCAATCGTCTGATGTCGTTTGTCGATGAAGAGGGTAACATTTGGGGTGATTCAATCATCGAAGATCTTCAAATCCCACTCGTTAAACGGTTGATCAAAGATCGTATATCGGGCGGAGCATTTGAAATGGTGCATCGGGAATTAGGATTTAAAGTATTGATTGTTCTTTCATCAAGTCACGTGTATGGTGCATTATGCATCGATTGTATAGAGGGTGATATTCACCCCGATGATCGTGAATTTTTGAAAACTGTCCTTCTTATGATGACCAGTGTTCTCGAAAGAGAATACAGTGTGCATATCGAACATATATCGCGCATTGCTGTTGAAAAAGAACGACTTAAGTCAACATTGCTTCGAAGTATTTCACACGATTTACGTACACCATTAACAACGTTACAAACAGGCCTTAGTCTGCTCGATGAAAGTTATAATATGCTCGATGATGCAACAAAAATTGAAATGGTTCAAGAATTATTAAATGAAACTGGACGGTTAACTGAGTTTGTTGAAAACGTCTTGTATATGACACGATTAAACGCAGAAAATAATGTTCTTCATCGACAAATGGAGCTTGTTGATGATTTATTCAATGCTGTGAAAGAACGTGTTGTCAATCGTCTTGGTGATCATCAATTATTATTTGAAGATTATGATGACACTTTGGTCTATGTGGATGGACAATTGATGATTCAGGTATTGACCAATTTGGTTGATAATGCAATCAAACATACTCATCCAAAAACAGAGATATCTTTATCCTATCATACGCTTGCTTCACATTATGTATTTGAAGTCATTGATAACGGAGGAGGTATACCCGATGAACAACTTGTCCATATCTTTGAAGATTCTGTGTCCTATATGCGCAAACCGGGTGATGCAAAGCGCGGTGTGGGATTTGGACTCTATATTTGCCAGTCCATCGTTCATGCCCATGGAGGGTGGATCAAAGCGATGAACAATCACAAAGGTGGTGCAACATTCCACTTGGAAATTCCTAAACTCGGAGGTGATCCTACAGATGATACAACAGACGCTTCTACTCATTGAAGATGATCCTATTATCCAACGTTTTTTATCGCTCGCTTTGCATACACATGGCTATAAAGTTCTTTCCGCATTTGAGGGTAGTATAGGATTATCCCTATTGACGAATCAACATGTTGATCTGATTCTCCTTGATTTAGGATTACCTGATCTCGATGGTATGCATGTTCTAAAAGAAATACGAGCGCTTTTTCAAACGCCAATTATTATTATTTCTGCTCGCGGTCGTGAAGATGATAAAGTGAATGCACTTGATCAAGGTGCGAATGATTATATCACGAAGCCTTTCAATATCAATGAGGTCCTAGCACGCATTCGAGTTGCATTGCGATATAATCCCATTCAGAGTGAACCAACTTTTGCTTATAAGCAATTATTTGTTGATTTTGAAAAGAGGTTTGTTAGGGTAGCTGATCAAGTCATACACCTGACACCAATCGAGTTCAAATTACTTGAACTTTTGATCAAAAACCAGGGAAAAGTATTGACCCACGCCTATATTCAAAAACATGTTTGGGGATTCGATACAGTGGATGATTATCAATCTTTACGAGTATTTATGGCATCCATCCGAAAGAAATTAGCACAATCTCCTGAGCATACATCCTATATACTCACAGAGGTTGGAGTTGGGTATCGTTTGAGAGATGATTAAAAAATACACATGAACGGTCGCGTTCATGTGTATTTTTTATAATCCTTGTTTTGCATAGTCTCCAAGTTTATAGCCAAATCCCCACATCGTCATGATGATTTTAGGATTGGATGGATCGTCTTCAATTTTTTCTCTTAAACGTCTAATATGGACATTGATCACATTATCGTTATAATAATATTCTTCTCCCCAAACCGTGCGATACATCTGCTGTTTAGAGAATGTTTGCTCGGGATGCGTCAATAAAAGTTTCAAAATTTCAAATTCTTTTAGTGTTAAATCAACCATTGTCCCCGCTTTTTTGACTTCGAAGTTTGCTAGATTGACATCAAGATCACCAATCTCGATTTTTTGTTTGATTTCTTTATCCATCACTTTATGAGCTCTTCTTAAAACTGCTTTGACACGTGCGATCAATTCGAGCATCGAAAAAGGTTTAGCCAAATAGTCATCAGCACCTAATCCAAGATTAATCGCTTTTTCTACATCCGTGTCTTTGGTTGAAATGATGATCACCGGAACATCACCTTTGGAACGTATGTGTTTGAGCACATTTTCACCGCTCACCTTAGGTAACATCAAATCAAGAAGCACCGCATCATAAGTGATCATGTCAAACTGTTTGATCGCTTCGTCACCATCAAAAACAGCTTTAACTTCAAACATCTCTTCTTTTAATTTGGATTCAATGCTTCGACTGATCAATACATTGTCTTCAACAATTAAGATTTTTTGAGCCATAGAATTACCTCGCTTCACTTAAAAGTGATGTGCTATTCTTAAAAAGCTGATGGTTCTTACAATTTCATTATATCATGCTCATATAAAAAAGTATACTAACAAAAACGCCTTGACTGCACGGGGGGGATGGCAATCAAGGCAACCGAGTCACATGGAAACGATGTGTTTTTTCAAAAGGAAATCACGCACCTGTTAGGTTTCAACGTCTCTCGATATTTTCATTATAGCGTATGTGTTCTAAAAAATGAAAGAATTATGTCATTATTTTACAAAAGAAAAGATAGGTTGTTAGTCGTTTGGAAAATGTTTTCTTTTCTTACAGGAATCTCTTACAATAATTTCGGTATCAACAATGATTGGGTCAATGGTGCGTACTTTGCCATCCATCATTTTGAGCAATGTTTCGCAAGCGAGTTGTCCAAAGGCTTCATAATTTTGCCGAACGGTGGTCAATTTAGGTGTCACAATCTCACAGACGTGAAGATCATCAAAGCCAATCACCGAGACATCATCGGGGACTGAAAAACCGTGGGTGTTCAAGTAATTGATCGCACCAATCGCCATAAGATCAGAAACAGAACATACAGCTTCGGGAAGACCGTAGGTTTCAAAAATCATTTTCATCGTCTGATGACCTTCTTCATAGCTGTAAGACTCATTGGATTTTTCGGGTAAATAGAGCGGCTCAAGCCCTTTCTCGTGCATGAAATCCAAATACGCTCTTAAGCGTTCGCGACCAATAAAATTGGTGTAAGATCCATTGATGAAGGCAATGCGCTTATGACCGAGTTCAAATAAGTATTTACAACTTCTTTTGATGGAATGATAGGAATCTGAGAATATTGAATTAGGACCTTTATCATGAGGATCGAGCGTCAATACAGCCAGTGGACTTTGGTAAAGTTTGTGAATCGCCGCTTGGTTATCACCACCGGATACAACCAAAACACCGTCAACGTTTTTCGAGTTACAATGTCTTAAGTAATCGAGTCCTGATTCGGTGTTATGGGATAAAAGTAAAATATCGTATCCTCTCGATTCGACAACTTTACGAAATGCTTCCAAAACACCCGAAAAGAATAGATTTTTTAAACCATACTCAACCTCGTAGACGACACCAATCGTATTGGAACGCTTACGGACCAAGCTTTGTGCAGTCGCATTGGGCATATACCCCAATTGATCGGCAATTGCCATCACTCGCTTTCTCGTAGGTTCGCTGATTTCGGTGTATCCGTTGAGCGCTTTTGATACGGTTGAAATCGAAACTTTCGAGAGTTTCGCAATTTCATCAATAGTGACCATGATGTTTCACTTCCAATCCATAGATATTGTATCAAAATAGCGTGAAAGATGTATTCATTTTATGAAAAATATAAAAGGTCATCACGAATATGAGTTTTATTTCGTAAAAATGAGCGAAACTAAACTATGTTCATCCATGAAAAGCGGGTAGATCTGATGCTCAATCTCAAGATCAACCTGAGTTTTTTCGTGACTTTCGTTTAGCAAAACAACCACAATCTCGCCATGAGGATTTTGGTATGTGACACCAGATAGACCTTTGCGAAGGTTGGCTTTATGATGAATACGTTTCGCACCAGGTTCGATGAACTTTGAAAAGTGTCCAATCGCAATGTATGAACTGTTGATCACAAACTCATCGGTCTTTGGATCAGCTAAAATGGGTGCATCACAAAAATTTTTAACGTGATTAGGTCCACCCTGTTCATTGAGGATAAGATTCCATTCGATGAATGCTTCAACATGGTTGTTAAAATCACCGATGATGTTTCGAGCATAGCGTTCACCCGTATACCATGCACCAGGTTTAGGTCCACCTTCGATGCATCCTTCGGTGAAAATCAAATGTGTATCAGGAAATAACGATTTCACTTTCCCAACATTTTCGAATGCTTCACTGACATACCAATGATTGGCAATCCCATAGAGATGCTTCGCACATTCTATGTCTTCTAAAAGAGGTTTTGCCCGTTCAACGATGATATCACGGTTATGATCCCAACCCAATATGTTGATTTGAGGGTCGTAAGCATGCACGATGGGTCCAAGCGCGTTTTTGATGAAATCGCGCTCCTCTTCTGCAGTATAGATACACGAATCCCATGTCTGGGTTGCTGCAGGTTCGTTTTGGACACTGATCGCCCAATAAGGAATCCCACGCTTTTTCATCTCCATGATGTATTTGACGTAATAACGTGCCCAAATGTGTTGATACTCAGGCTTTAATTTCCCGCCAAAATTCATCTGGTTATTGGTTTTCATCCATCCAGGAGGTGACCATGGCGATGCTAAAAGTTTAAGATGGGGTTCACGCTTTAAAGCCTCACGCATCATCGGGACAACCCACAAATCTTCACGTGATAGATCAAAGGAATCGAGTGTGACATCACCCTCTTGAACATAGGTATAGTTTTCCAATGAAAAATCACACGAATTGATGTGTGTTCGTCCCATGTTGTAGCGTAAACCATCTTTTGAGAAGTATAAGTCGATGATTAATTGTTGTTTGGTGTACGATAACTTAGACCATACATAAGCCGCAGACTCCGTAAAAGCTCCACCAAAACCGAGATGGGTTTGATAGGTGATTTCAGGTTGCAACGTCATATGATAGGGTGATGTTGATATCTTTGTTGGATGGATCACACCCATCGGGTGAAATGCTTTTTGAAGCTTTTGAGATGAAACATAACCTTTTAAATGCATCATTTAGACCTCCGGATAACTTAATCCATGTCCATAGGGGAAGAGATAATCGTTTGGTTGATAGTTTGCATCAAGCATCGTATGGGTGACTTGAGCAAGCAGTTTAGGATAAGTATAGGGCAGTTTCCCCTTAAAATTAAAATCACCATAAAGCACATCTGTGATTCCAAAACCTTCAGTCCCAGGTAAGAAAGCCATCACCCATGCATCGATGGTTTCCATATAATCGGTCATCAAAAGAGGTTTTCCTGAGATCATGATCGCGATTACGGGAATATCAACATCGCTCAGTGCTTCCAAAAGATCAACATTGGCTTGATAACCTGTCCGTCCATTTAATGAAAGATCATCGGCATCACCAAACCACTCAGCAGCTGGACGTTCAGCAAGCACTACGATGATGGCATCCGCTTTTTGAATATCGGCGATATTGGTGTAAATGGTTCCCTCTGTTTCTGCTTGAAAAGCTTCTAAAAGGGTTGTCCCTTGGGTGATGTTTCCCTCTTGACCTTGCCATGAAATGGTCCATCCACCAGATTGAATACCTATATTATTGGACCCAGGACCAAGAATTAATAAATCTTGTCCTTTGGATAAAGGCAACACCCCATCATTTTTAAGTAAAACAAGAGATTCTCTGACCGCTTGTCTTGCGATGGTTAAAGCTTCTGTACTTCGTAAATTTTCACTGGGTAATTCGGGCTCATCAAAAAGACCTATCTCATATTTCACGGTTAAAATGCGTGAGACTGCATCATTGATGCGAGCAAGTTCAATTTGATTTTTTTCATAACCTGCTAATATCGCACGATAAGCTTGATCGAACTTATTCGGTTCCATCAACATATCAATACCTGCATTGACCGTGCGAATGATCTTTTCTTCAAAGGTGGATCCTGAAACGTCATTGGTCGCTTCATAGTCTGAAATAATAAAACCTTTAAACCCCATATCACCTTTTAAAACATCGGTGATCAGGTGTCTGTTTTGATGCATTCTGATGCCATTGATGGCGGAATATGAAATCATGATGCTTTTTACACCTGCATCAATCGCCTCCTGATAAAGGGGGAGATGCAGATCAAAGAGTTCATCTTCACTGATGTTGGCGTTACCTCGATCAAGGCGTCCATCCATACCAGTACCAAACATGGTATAACCATCACCGATAAAATGCTTCGCGGTTGCTGCGATGTTATAAGATTGTAAACCCTCAATGTAAGGTCCAATCAAACGTTTCGCAACCTCAGGATTTTCCCCGAGTGTTTCATAAATGCGTCCCCATCGCTTATCTTTGATTAGCCCAATCGAGGGAGAAAAATTCATCGACATCCCTGTCTGTGCCACTTCATAGGCGGTTATTTCACCGATCTTTCGCATCAAATCAGGGTTATTCGCAGCGGCGAGCCCTATGTTGTGAGGAAAAATGGTCGAATTGACAAGATTGTTGTGTCCGTGAACGGCATCGACGCCGTAGATAATGGGAATTCCTGATGTCGATTTCAAACTTGCTTGACGATAATTATTCGCCATATTAAGCCATGAGGTCACGGTGTTGCCTGTGGGAACATTACCGCCACCATTTAAGATCGAACCCAAATTGTACGATGTCGTTTCAAAAAGTGTCGCGCCTGAAACACCGTTGTTCGTGGTGCGTTCTGCTTGGATCATTTGACCAGCTTTTTCTTCCACGGTTAAGCGATTGATCCACCACGCTACTTTCTCTTCAATCGACCACGCATCATCAGGTCTTGTTAAGTCAGGTTGTTCTGTGGGGTCGTTTTGACATGCGTAAAGGACCATTACCATCAAGGTAATCATGCATAATGTGAGCCATTTTTTCATAGTATATCAGCCTACTGGCCATCTCCTTTTAGGATTGTAATGTGATGGTGATGGTTTCAAAATGTTTTTTGCGGATCAGTTCAGCGAGATGTCCATCCACCTGTTGGCCTTCAACGACCACGGTATCAACGCTGTTTTTGAGTTCATAGCGTATCGGTTCAAGATCAAAGGTATCTTTCATACTTGGATTCTTGATCGTCACTTTGATGGACTCAAAAAGGTGGAATGACACTTCATGGTTTTCATCAAAGAAATCCTTAGTCAGTAAGGGATGAATGCCGAAGGATAAGACATCATGATGGAAAGAAAATAACTTCTTTCCGGTCATCATCAACATGAAAAGCGTGATAGCTTCCGATGTAGTTCCCGTCAAGCGTGCAACAAATCCACGTCCATGATTTTTTGGATTGGGGTTATTCGAGGTTGCAATAAACGATGCATTTTCTAAAGGACTTCTTCCATAGACTTCAGGATTCATAAAAGGCGGCATCGCAGTTTTCATGTCTTGGTAATATTCTTGATAGAGACCGCTCTTTAATAGACCAATCAAATATTTATAGGACATATGCATGAAACATGCTTCTCTCTCAAGCCATCCCTTGGTGAATGCGCGTGCACGTCCAATCTCTAGTGTTTCATCATCAAGCGGACATGACGTCAAATATAAACCTAACTTCTTATCATACATCTCCGTTTGACGAACACGCTCATAAATTGTTTGAGCTTCCTTGATATCATGGCATTGCTTTAAGTACGTTGCTGGAGCTTCTAAATAATGCGGTAACATCCGTACAGACCATGATGTCACAGTCACTGTGGGATAGCCCAGTTCAGGATTTTTTTCTTTATTGACGGTATACGCATCCGCATGATATGACAGATAAGTTGGCAGCAACCCTTGACCAATCTTTTTCGCCTTGTTAAGCCCTTCTCGAAGAACATCTAACATGCGTTCAAGACCTTGTTTAAGCTCTACATGTGTCAGTTTTAAGGGTTGAGGATCAAGAAAGAAACGTGTCTTTTCAACGAATCGTTCTCTTAAATCTTGATAGGTGTCAAAGGATTGAAAGGTTTGTGTGACATCTTTAAAGAATAGGCTGAGATCTTCAGGCATCGCAAGATATTCAAGATCGAGAACAAGCAGTTGATCGATCAGCAATTCAATCAATCGTTTGAGAGAAATGGCTTCGGTGACCCCTGAACCAAAGATGGCTGGTAACCCGTTCATCGCATCATTCCATCCTGGTTTTTCAGCATCCATCATCACACCGATAAGCTCAGGATCAAGTGACGTAAACTTGATTAAAGCGAGATGAATCAATTTGGTCAATAAGTTCACTTTCACGACTTGACCACTTGGTGTCTTATGAAAGTTGGTTTGATTGACAATAAGTTTTGCCTTATCAATCTTCTCTTGATCATGATAGAGTGGTCCAAGCTGTCTGACTTCACCTCGAGGTGTCAATACATATTTCAATTTTCTTGGGAAAACAGAGACATGACTTTGATAAAAACGATATTCAGGTGTCAAGAAAAGTTTTTCAACTTTGTCTGGATAAACGTTCAGATAACTGTCCAGTAAGTCGAGGTTATAGATCCAATGGTCACTCCAATAACCCGTGCCATACACCGATTGAATTTCTTGACGTGATTCTTTCATGACGCGGTTTAAAAATGCATCGCGGTCACTATCAAGTTTTACATGATGCTGATCGATTGATGTCATAAGCTGTCCCGGTGTAAAGGGTCGTTCAAGAATTTTTTGCACGATAGCTTGGCCTTCTATAACATGTGATAAGACAAAGATGATATCTTCCTTATCCATCACAAGCTTACTGCCCTGAATCGTTAAAGGATTATGACCATCTAGCTGAATCAAATCCATGAATTGACGAATGTTAAAAAGAGCTGCTTCAGGGACAAAATAAGCATCATTTCGTCGGTTTTGATTCACATCACGATAAGACCCATTTCCCTGTGAGAAATAAGCTGGTTCGACGTAATAATTGTTATATTCTCTTTCCATGTCACCATGGATACGGGAATAGATGTGATAAATGATATCTTGTTCTTTGCCTTTGAAAACTTGAGGGTAACCACCACGTAAAAAGTTATCTAAAAAACTTTGTTTCATGTAGGCATCAAAAAGAGGGTAGTTTGTTTTAAGTGTCATCGGTTTGGTGATCTCTTCGGCTAAACGTTGCGCCTTTTTATCATACATTTCAAAAACATTATAGGATAAAATCTTCTCTAAGGCATGAAGTTCTTCCATATGATTGACTTTACCAAAGAGGGTGTAAAATGAATAACTGTCTTCAAGAATAAGTTCTTTCGCACTGTATCCACTCATCAATTGATTAACCGTGACTTGTTCTTCTTTTAACAATCTCTTAAGCGGTGTGTCTTGAAAAGACTTTGCTTCACGAAGGGATGTGTCTTGACCAAAAATAAGACTTGGGTCATAAATGACATCCAGTTTCGTGTTGTATTGATCAATCGATCCATAAAAATGACCCGCTTCGACACCTTCAACTTCAGCGGTATCTTCAGTAGTCGACCGATTTTTGAGTAAAGGCATCTTTCGTTCTTGATTGAATACATCAAACCAAGCAACCGCGAGATTACTCATGTTTTTAATCATGAATTGATTGGTACCAAAAGGCCACATCGTGGCAAGTCCATCAACGATTTCTAAAGCTATCGGTTTCTTTGTTTTATTGATCAGTGTCACGTTGCGGATCAGACCTGGATAATTCTCTTCGACCACATTGAAATACTTCACGTGAATCTCAAGATCACCACAATCTTCAACAAGACCGATCGCATTCATCTCTAAAAACATCTTTCGTGGTCGTTTTGATGTGGATGCAAAGGGTTCATGCATGTGACCGTTTATCTTTAAAAACGTACGGAAACCATCAATTTCTGTGCGACGATACGCCATATTTGCAGGTGAAAAATCGAGAATCGCATGATCTTTGGATTCCAAACCAAAGCTTGCAATCAGTTGGCCACGATTGACATAATACACCCACATCGGTATACCATATTTTCCGGCAACACCGGGTAAAAAGGACGCAAATGGTTTCTTTTGATCGTATTGATCAATCCAGAAACGCCCCTTTTCAAAACGATATGAAGTCATAAAATCCTATCCTTTCTGTAAGTTCGTGATCGTCGGTGATTGATAGATTCTAACGTAATCTAGTTCCATACGTTGTGGGAAGATGGTTTCATCAACACCTTGTGCCCCACCCCAGTTGCCACCAACAGCAATGTTTAACAACAGGTGGAACCGTTGATCAAATGGCCATTGTCCAAAGGTTGGACAGGACACTTGACGGCTTGGAAAAAAGGTGAAGTAGTTGAAATCATCAATCATAAAAGAGATGCGATCAGGTAACCATTCAATGCTGTATTTGTGAAAGTCTGTAGATGCTGTGTCGATGATGCGTGATCCTGAGCGCTGAGTGCCAAGTTGATGATTAAAAAACTTTGTATGGATGGAACCATGAATGCGATTTTGATCGTAACCCACATGTTCCATGATATCTATTTCACCACTGTTTGGCCATCCGCCATAACGCCAATCGGTTGGAAGCATCCAGATCGCAGGCCATGTTCCACGACCTGTTGGCAGTTTTGCCATCACTTCGATTTTGCCATATAGCCAGTCACCTTTATTTTTACTGATGATGCGGGCTGACGTGTAATCACGTCCAAGATATGTCTCTTTGCGTGCTTCGATGATCATTTTGCCGTTTTCATTCCATGAGTTAAGATCTTGCGTGTAGTATTGGAGTTCGTTGTTTCCCCAACCCGATCCCCCAATATCATAACCCCACTTGGTCTTATCAATGGTCCCATCCACATCAAATTCATCCGACCATACCAAGGCATAATCATTAATCGTCTTAGGATCATAGGTGTATCCAGCTGCTTTACAGTTGGAATAATCGGTTTCTTCTGGTGGGGTGGGTTCACCTTCCTTGCAGGAAAAAAGGCTGAGTGAAAACAGGATGATAAGCAAGATGATGTTCCATTTTTTCATGTTATTCTCCTGTCATACCGGTACGTTCAATACCTTCAATAAATTTACGCTGTGCTGCAATGTACATGATTAAAAGCGGTAAGATTGAAAGGAAGGTCGCAGCCATCTTATATGCTTCATTGAGTCGTGCTTGTCCACCTTGACCGGGAATCACACCCGCCATGCTACCAAACTGGGAATCAAAGGATCCTAAGCGCATCGTGATCAGCGGATTTTTATCCCAGTAATAGATCTGTGAGGAATAGACGTCATTCCAATTCCATACGAATGAGAATAAGAACACCGTGATGATGATGGGAATGACAAGCTTCATATAGATATGCCAGAAAACTTGAGTGGATGTCGCACCATCAATACGTGCAGCTTCATCCAAAGAAATCGGAATCATCTTAAAGAAGTTAAAGAAAATAAGAATTAAAATCGCGGAGTTAATTCCCTGTCCCAACAAGGCTAAAACCGTCTGTGGGAATAAGGTATTGAATAAACGCGGCTTGAAAATACTTTCTAAGAATGTTCCAGAAATCGCATTATAGAAGGGTAGCCATACACTGTCCTGCAAGTCAAAGAAAATCATGACTCTCGGGATGGTGACCATGGGAAGCGGAATCACGAATGATAGTAACACCATAGCAAACCAAAATTTCTTACCCTTGAATTCATAACGTGCAAAAGCGAAACCTGTAAGCGCAGCAATCGACGTTTGAATGATGGCTAAGATGGATGTGTTTTTAAGCGATTTCCATAGATTACCACCATCTTTAAAAATACCTAAAACGGCTTGAAAGAATCCTTCTGACATCGATGCTAAAGATGGTGGAAACAGTTGAAGGACACGGTTAGCAATCACATAGTTCGTGAAATTCAGTTGGGTTGGTATCCATCCAACTTCGGGATTAATCAAATCGCTTTGTGTCAAAAATGACATAGAAATCATACGAAGTAGAGGATATAAGAAGATGTAGCTGACACCGATTAACAGTGCGTAGACAACCAAACGGCCGATGAGACCACTGGTTGCTTTGTGACCAAAAAAGAGCTTTTTGATCTTCGTCACATTAAGCTTGCTTGTCATGAGCATCAACCTCCTTCTTCTTCAGTTTATCTTTGAGTTGATTAAATTTATCTTTGATGAGTTCCTTCAATGTCTTTTGGTTGCGCTGTTCTTGCAATTTCAGCATCTTTAAACGCATCCGTTCTTTACGTTCACGAAGGGATTCTTCATAGATCACTTTATCGCGATCACGGAGTAAGATAAACGCAATGGCGACAAAAATCAAAACGAGAAGCGAGTAAACCAAGACGATAGCCCCAGCGAAACCTAAACCTTTCGCATAGTTGCTGGTGATGGTTGAGACAACAAATGAATAGATGGGATTGACTTGGAAAATGGCAATCTGTACAACCGAGAAGATGGCAACAACAAGTGCTGTAGACTTCAAATTAGGAAGTGTAATTTTCCATAAAATTTGCCATGAATTTGCCCCATCGATTTGAGCAGCTTCATAGAGTTGGCTGTTCATCTTCTGCAAACCATTCATAAATAATATGATGGGGATACCTGTGAACCATAAAATCATCGTAAAGTTATTGAAGATACTTCCAATCAAGTCCGCAATGAACGGCGAAAAGTTTTCGATCATGCGGAAGACTAAGATTTCTGTGACATCGATACGCGTCGTTGAATCGGAATTAATCAGTTGTGTCATGACGGGTCCCGATAAGACAACCACCGGGAAGAAATAAATCATACGGAATCCAGCACGGAATTTAATGTTGGTGTTTAACAGTAAACTCAAAATGAGAGAAAGCACCAAAATGGCGGGAACGTATGTCATTTCTACGACCAAGAAGTCCAAGATTAACGGATTAAACTGCGTGTTTCTAAAGAAGGCTGTTTCATAATTACCAAGCCCAATCCACGTATACGTCCATCCTGTAATGTCGCGAACGACATAAAAGAAGGACAAATAAATCGTATAAAAGAAGGGATATAAAACGAAGAACACAAAACCGATCAGCCATGGTAGTAAAAAGAGGTAGGCTGATTTGTTGGCATTTTGGGTCAACTTGGACACTTTTTTACGTTTGCTCATGTCGACCTCCTAGTTCACGACACGGAAGCTTTGCGCCGTGACAGATTTTCCTTGATAACTGATGTTTGAATCGGTGTAATTGATGATGATTTTTGTGCCATTCGAATAGGTGTTGACGATCACACCTGGAAGATACACTTGACGATCGATCCAATCCGCATTGATGACACTGATGTAGGCACGATTCATTTCATCATAGATATCATAGATACGATGTTCATAGAGTGAAAATTCGGTGGAGTAGAAATTTGATGAATTGGTTGATATGAGTTCATACGCAGGATCATGTGTCAAGATAAACGATGGGTAGACGTTATAATCGATCATGCGTAGGACGTCTGTTGCCGTGTAGAATGAGAAATTCGCATAGGTTGCATACACTTCCATCGCACCATGTAACACGAGTTGTAAGAATGGGACGGTATCTGTTTCAATCAAATACTGCGAAGTAAACATCGGCGCTTGAAGATAGCGATCAATGAATGGCCATAAGTAAAGATTGGGACGAATGGCGTTGATTTTGTAGTTAGCTCTTATCTTTTCAAGTGATGCTTGATAAAGTGCCATCGATTGTGTGATGGTTGTTCCATTTTTGGTGTAATCACTGTATAAAAGATCGGTAAATCCCTCATACGTATAACTGGTAGCACCGATCGAACGGGTTGCTTTTTCGTGCGATAAAATCCACGAAGCGATTAACGTTGGACGTGCAAAATAGCGTTCATTCACCGGTCCTACTTCGTTTCTTAAGTATTCACGGATGTACCAACCATTCGCATGTTTGGTTGCATTGCCGATTAAACTCATCTGTTCTTTATAGATGGTTGCATAATCCATCGCAAGCGAAACATCGATATTTTTCTCATTGAGTTCTGTGATGACCTTGTCAAATTCACGTTTTGTACCAATCGCCCGTGAAAAACGTGGTGCATCCTTATCGCCTAATGTTATACCACCTTTTTGATAGCCATAAAGCCCTGAGTTAATCGAGAATACACCGTTATTGTTAAGTTTCAGTAAAATGTCTTTGACTTGATCCACGGTTGTCACGACAACATCGGTCGTTCCAATGAGCGAATCCATCGCATCAGCCATGATGAAATCAAGGCGTATCGGCATGTTGGAAAGTTCATGATCACGAGGTGTGAGTGTACCATCTTCAATCAAGATATCTTTATACTTCTTTGCCATTCCTACATAGTCTGCAGGATAACCATCGGCAGATCCGTCTCCCGCTAAGAAGACGTAGTTTTGACGAATGTCATAATGTGGACGACTGTCCAACATCGATGTATAACCACTACCCGCATTGTTATAGACTTGATAAATCAGTGTGTTGTAATTGAATCGTGCAAAGGCGAACGTATAGAGGGAACGGTTAGGTGCAACACCATTTTGTGGTGAAACCACGAGTTCCATAAATTCAGCACCCTTGGTGGCATGTGCAAAGAAAGCTGCTTGACGATTGCCATGTGCGATACCATAAATGGGTAAACCTGGTTGTTTTAAGGGGATAAAATTGGTTTCAACACGATCATAGTACGTATCAATCGCATAGTCACGGCCATAGATACTACCGTAATACGATGAAATGCTTGTTGAGTAATCTTCAAAACGGATGAGTGCACCGCTACCGTCTGGAACCATGATGTATCCAGGAATTTGTGGTTTGGCTACTGCGTCTGCAGCACGACCATATTGCATGGTCGCTTTGTTGAATGAAATCGTTGCACCACCGGATGCTCCCATGAGTGGTGTAAAGATGAATGACGAGATCAAGTTTTGATCTTCACCTTGGATTTCATCATCTCGAATCTCTAAGGATAAACCATCTTCTGTCAAATAAATGTGAACAAACACCGTTAAATCAATCACGTAGAAGGGAATTTCTAGACGATAGTGCTTGGGATCTCCATTGACCATCATCAAAGTTGATGTTCCCGTTTCGGTGGGATGCGTTGAAGGTGTGCGGTTCACGTTGTTGGAATCGTTATAGTATTCCAGTGTTAAGAGTGAATTTGAAAATGCTTCAAAACGTGTATTCATGAAGTCTTCAAATGGTCGGCATACTGCATCGATCTGTTCATCGGTTGGTGGTGTTTCTGATGCTAAGAGAATGTCACAAGCATCTTTAAGCTCATCTTCACCCGCGATGTCGAGACCCGTTTTCCATGTATAACCGTTACGTGTATCATGGATGGCAAACACATCACGTGAATCACGATAATAGAACTTCAAATCACCGACGGTTGCTAAATATTGCATGTCTGTCGGTTCTTGAATGATGTAGGTCACCGTATCTGGTGGCATCTTCGTGTCTTTATTCGTCTCAATATACGATGCACGCACCGTGATTGAGAATAGCAAAAACATGATGACAATGAGGAATTTACGTTTATTGCGTAACATTGCGGATGACCTCCTTAATCAGTGCTTCTAAGAACATGTAAAGCTGTTCCCACATCATAATCAAAATGATGATGACTACCGCGATAATCACGGTGAAAAGAACGGTCATCAGCATGCTCTTGACAGTCTGTTTTGCGGAATAATCATGGATTTCGTTCATGCCCAGGAAAAGGTTAATAAAACTCCAACCGAATCCGATGATCATGATGATGTTGAGGAAGAAAACTTCGTTGTAGGTTAAGACGTAACTCAAGATCGTCGTGGATAACAGGGCAATCATGAGGGGTCCCATCGAGTAAATAAACATGATAAAGATCTGTTTAAGGCCACCAAGACCATCATGGATGGATGTATCAAGGTAGTTGCTGATGACGAGGACCAAGGTGATCGAGAAGAAACCGATGACGATCGCGGATAAATCCATATCTTCAGCAGCAACAAACTGATAGATAAAACCTTTATTGATGCTGAAATTTAAGTAGATTAAGAAGAAAATCATGTAGAGGATAATCGCTGATATCAGGTTTGCGCGATGCTCTTTTCTGATTTCGTAGAAACTATCCATCGGATGACGCATCACCCTAAAGATATAGAAGATATCCTTAAGCCATTTGCGGTCAAAAAATTTTCTAACCGGTGTCATCCAAAGCGTGATTTTTCCTGTTTTATGATCGACAATCGATAATGTCTTGCTGGTCACAAAAAACGCGACTAAAATGACAATAAATGCACCAAGTGCTGCTTGAATACCAACGTTTCTGACTTCCCAATAAGCTTCTGAGTAACCTGGACGATTCCCTGCAAGTTGGAAATGAATCATGGCTTCTTCGTATCTTTCCTGTTGAAGATACGTTTTTGCAATATTATCATGAGCGATAACTGACATCTGATTGAGCTTTAAAACTTCATTCCATACCATGATGGATTCATCATATTGACGTGAGTTATAGAGATTCAATGCTTCATAAATGCGAAGGGCATATTCAGTGGGTCTAAACGATTGAATCATGTTTTTGCGGTCATCAAGTGCCCAAATGCCACCTTTTGAATCCACAGCAATCGATACAAGTTTGGTAAATAAACCAGAAATATCGGGGTTGATGACACCTTCAATGAAGTTACCTGCACCAAAGTTGAAGATGAAATCTCCATCAGGGGTGTAGACAAAGATAGTCCCCACTTCCATGGATGAATAAATGATCCCTTGCTGATCGACATAGATATCGCTTGCATCACTGTATGCAAATGTACGGCTTCCTGCAAAAATATTCCCACCTTGGGTATTATGTTTCTTAATGGCGTTACGGAAAGTTCCCATCGTGGTGGTATAAATCATCGAATTTTGATCAATGAATAAACTTGAGAACGTTTGTGGGTCGCGTGATGCAAATTGTTCAAACTGCTCTTCAGTAAAGATGAGTTTATAAATTTGCTGAATCACAGAAAGCTGAACTTTATTTGAGGTGAAATAACCTAAAAATTCACCGGTATTTGAAAGTTGAATAATACCATCTTTCACACCTTCACCATAGATGTAGAGATTTCCACGGTTATCCACGACAACCTTATTCGGGTTATAGTTGGTTTGTGCGAAGGATGGAGTCGTGGGACGACCAAATTCGTGAATAAAATTTCCTGCTAAATCAAACCAGAAAACAGCTTCTCCTGATGAATCTGCGACATAAATGCCACGATCTGAAACGAAGACACCTTTGGGTTGACTAAAATCGGGGTGACTGATCGTTTGATCGACGGTGTTTGTGATCGTGTTATAGACCACGATGCGACGATTGTTCGTATCTGCGATGTAGAGAAGATCATTTTCACCAAACATCATGTCCTGTGGTCCACTTAAACCTAAACCAACAAGCGTTTTATCAGGCAGATAAGCATCCTGTGTTCTCACATAACGACCTTTAGCATTAATGGTTCGGGTGTATGATGTTGCGGATGCAGCTTCTGTTTGAAGACTAAATGTAGAGAGTAATACAAACGAGAGGATAAGAATTAAAAGGATTTTAACAGCTTTCATATGATCCACCGCCTTACTTAATACCGGCATGCGCCATCGTGTTCATGACACGTGATTGCATGACGATAAAGATGATCAAATTCGGAAGGAACATGATCAAACCGGCTGCTGCAGCCATACCAACACCGGCTAATGTGCTACCTGTGTTCGCAAGCGCCAATGTATTCAAATAGAACGCAAACGACTTCATGGTTTCATCTTGGATGTAGAGTGACGATGCTTCAACCGCACCCCATGTCGCTTGGAAGGTTAAAATCGCGACGGTTGCAATCGCGTTGACTGTTAAGGGAATGATGATCTTAAAGACAATTTGCATGTCTGTAGCACCATCTACGCGGGCAGCTTCGATGATGGGATCTGGTATTTGGTCAATGAATTGTTTCATCAAGAAGACTGAAACAGGGACAGCAAGATAGGGGAGGATATGAACCAACGGATTGTTGTTTAATCCGATGTTGACGATGATGAAATAGGTTGGAATGACAACGGCAGTTCTGACGAACATAAGTGCAATTTGGTTGATACCAAAAAGGGCAGATTTTGCTCTGAAATTCTTTTTGGAAAGCACATAACCCGTGGTCACTGATAACCAAACGGTTAAAAAGACCAAAACAGCGGTGATGACCAATGTATTAAAGAAATAACGTGATAAAGGAACCCCGGTCGAGGTTGCCGTTCTAAACAGGGTCACGAAGTTATCTAAAGTTGGCTTTTGAACAAAGAAACGTGGTGGGAATAAGAAGAGTTCATCCAACGGTTTAAATGCTTGGTTGACGATGTAGACGACGGGTAAGAGCATGAATAAGCCGAGTGGGATTAAGAATGCGTAGAAACCAATTTGCGATTTCGAGAAATTGGTCGGGTTGATTTTCGTTCCTTGAAAACTCATCATGTCACCCCCTAATCCTTATCCATGAAGAGTTTATATGCGACTTTTGAGAAGAGCCAAATGATCAAAAGGAGCACGACTGAAAGTGCTGCGGCATAGCCCATCTCATAGCGAATAAACCCATAATCATCGATGTGATTTGTAATCAACTGTGCTGCATTTTGCGGGGTCGGGTTGGATCCCGAAAGTGCAACACCAATATAGCCATTGGTGAAGGTTGCGACAATCGCCATGACGGCACCAAAAAGCATTTGTGGTTTCATCATCGGAATGGTGACATACATCACTTCTTGGAATTTATTGCGAATACCTTCAATATATGCAGCTTCATAGAGTTCATCATTCCCATTTAGAATACCTGCAAGCATCGCTAAAAAGCCGACACCCATGCTGCTCCAAAGGGCAACGACGATGACAATATTCATCAAATAATCTGGTGATACTAAAAACTGAATCGGACGATCAACCCAACCATTGTTGAGCAGGAAACTGTTGATGTAACCTGATTCATCCCCTGAGAAAATGGTGCGCCATACGACAGACATAAACACACCACCCACCATGGATGGGGTGTAAATGGCGAGCGCTAAAATCGTTCTTGGTACACGCTGAATTTGCGCGAGCATCCATGCGAGCAGGAAGGAGAGGAGATAACCACCTGGTCCGACGATCAACGCAAATTTCAGCGTGTTTGGCAAGACGTATTTCAAGAACACAGGGTCCTGGGTAAAGACGTTGATAAAATTGAAAAGTCCACGGTATTCAGGAAACTGAATGACGTTAAACGATGTGAGTGAAAGATAAAAGGCAATCGCAACAGGGAATGCGATAAAGATTGAAAATAATAAGGCATACGGTAAAAGCATGAGTGCAATACCGAGCGCATCTTTCATCTGCGCTTTGCTTCGATAGCGCTTCTTCAGTTGACTAACCGATAACGTATTATCCATGTTGCGCCTCCTGAATCTGTTGTTTAACCCAATCAATATCGCGTATGTTATAAGGAACCAGTGGGTTACCCTGCTGATCAAGGAATCCAAATTCGATCATCTTTCTTCTGATTTCGCGGTCGATGATGATGGTGTAACGGTCGACGGCAATACCGGTTGGTGTACCATCGTATACGGCTGTATTCCAAATATCTGATAAGGAACGTTCAAGCATGTATTGACCTGGTGTTCTAGGAACGTCAACTAGCCATTCGATTTGTTGTAATATGACGTTTTTATCCTTTTCAGGGAATGGTGAATTTCTAAACGCATCAATATTACCCGATAACCATGCATACGTTGGACCATAGGTCGATTGAAGGTTAAAAGCAAACTGACTTTGTGTTTCAACAGACATCCACCACTTGAGAAATGACCATGATTCATTAGGTTGTTGCGTGGAAGAAAGAATGAGACCCGCAGTACCGTTGGCGATGTAATGACGATTTTCAACACCATTGACTTCAATGGATGGATAGGGTGCAATGTCCCATAAACCCGCAAGTTCAGGCGCAGCATTCTTAATCAATAAGTATGTACCAAAATCAGCAATACCGATGGGTAATGTTGCATATCTGAATGAGTTATAGAACGAGGGTACCTGTTCAGGTAATGAATAGTTGGTGAAAAGTTGGTTTAAGAATGTTAATCCTGCGATAGCTTCCGTGGAATTAATGGCAGATCGAACACCGGTGTCTGAATAGAGACTTCCACCATGCTGATAAATAAAACCTGATGTTTGATAGAACCACTTGATGGCAACACCACCGGCGATAGGATGATAGAAATTCATACCATATTGTTGAAGTTCAGGTAGAATTTGAATCACTTCTGCCCATGTATCTGGCACCATGAAACCTAGAGCTTCAAAAATATCTTTACGGTATAAGATGACATTGAAATCGAGTGTTTCAGGCAGTGCATAGGATTTATCATTGAGGATGTATGGAATGAAAGCGCCAGGAGCAAATTGACCTGCAAAATCCCAATAATCAGGAAATGATGTTAAATCGTATGCTGCACCACGAATCGCAAGGTCATAAGGCATGTAAGATGCTAATCCTAAAGCGACATCGGGTTGCTGGTTAGCTGCGGAAGCCATGACCAGTTTATTGGCATCAGGCATCACTGAAATTTTAACTTCAATACCCGTATCTCGGGTGAACGTTTGATCAGCCATCTTTTGCATCATATCGACATACGTAATCGGACGGTTAACCCATACATCGATCACATTTTCATCATAGGTCATCTTGTATTTATCACTGGTGAAGGATGCAAAGAAAGCACGGATACCCGACCACTGTTTAACAAACCAATTGGCATTCGCACGGGGAAGTTTCGTATCAAAAGATGCGATAAAATGATTTAAGTAAAGCGGTTGTTCTTTGACCATGGTTAAAGAATCACCAAGGTACTGTGCAATCGAACCTGTTCCACCGGAAAGATCATCGAGATAAAGAGGAACTTTGTCGGGATTTTCTTGGATTAATGTCAATTTATATAAAGCTTTTTGAATATAGGAAAGTGTGGTTGAATTGGCACCATTGGGTGCATAAGGGGCGAGTTCGGTGAGTGCTGCTTTTAATAACACTTCGTAAGCATCCAAATAGTCCGGTGTTTCTGGAATATATTCGGTGAATTTCCATGTGCGATCACGGTCCACTTCTTTACCGGCAATCTTTCGGATATCCAAAGAGAATTTATTGATATGATCAATCACCAGCTGTAAATAACGTAAACCTTGTTCGACAGGTTCTGACTCTGCACGAAGGGTAATCTTATGCTCTCCTGCAGGCAAGTAGAAAAGATAAGCATCTCCCTCTTGATTTGATAAGGTCTCATACGCCCATCGCTGTGCCCCCGTGTGTTTAAACTCATAACTGATGAGTGCATCAAAGAGAATTTGATCATTGATCGCAATCGAACGGAAAACGGAGAAATCGTGTTTGGTATTTTGGTAATGGAAGGATAGTTCATAATTACCCGATTGTGGAACATTGATGATGTAATCAATCGCTTGACCCGATAAATCCCATGATAAACCATCAATGATGTTCAATTTTTTATAAAGTGCATCAAAGGGTGTCACAGAGGGTGTGTTGAGCGACATCAAATGGGTAAACGATGAATTTTTGGACACATACGTTGTCGCATCCACGATGATCTGGTTTGTAACGGATGTTTGCGGAAGCCCATTGCGATATTGGTTATAGGTCTTTGGCACTTCAGGGGCAATCAATTCTAAATCAGACACCATGAGAGGTGTCGATGTCGTATTTTCAATTTCAATGAGGTTAACGCCTTCATTCAAAGTAAAGAGGAGCGGAAATACGGACACATAGGTATTGTTATAAAGAGGAACCCATCGCCAACCCTGATCAATCTTTTGATTGGGTAACACTTGGTCTCCATAGCGATCCACTTGAAAATCTTTGCTTTCATCCATCCATGTTAAAGGGATGTCGATGGCACGATGATCATCATAGAGGTATTGTCCATTGATCTTAACGGAGAGGGTGAGGTTGTTTAACGTTGCTGCAGCAACCTTAGTTGCTAAAACAAAACGATAAAGACCTCGCTCTTCGAGATCGACGGTGTACATCGCTTCATCACCAAGCTCTAAGGTCATGGCTAAACTGTTGATGTCATCATCAAACAGGGCATCACCGTTAGAGAGTGTCAACACTTCATCTGCTTCTGCATAATGAAGGTTGCTGGGTAAGTCATTGATATAATCAATATAGGTGTATCGCTTATTGGTTAATGAGTTTGAAAGTTCATGAAATGCCCCATTAATGACGGTTGAACTTAATTCTCCTTCGGGCTGATAATTGTTGTAATCATTGCTGAATAACACAATGACCACGACCAATACAGTCACTGATAAGAGGGCAATCAAAATGCTCTTAAGGTTTCTCAATATATCACCTTTCTTTAGCTTGAATAAAGCGAAGGCACCAAACAGTTGTCCGGTGCCTTCATTCAGTTGAAATCGATTAGGTTATCTAAAATCTTCGTCTGTCTTTCCGTAGAATTGCTTGAGGCCTGCACGGAGTTCATCTTCTGCTTCAATGTAACGAGAGTTAATCGCTGTGTTCCATTGACCTAACTTCGCAAGAATGGTTGGTGTCCAAGCGGATTCATGTCTGAGTGGTCCAGTTGCAGCAGGATCGCCAGTGACGACAGCGGGGTTCCAAATGTTTGACCATTCATAGAGAATGGGTGAACGAGTACCTTCATTGTCATATGTCCATGGATAAGCTTTATCGGAAACGTCCCAAACTTGACCAGCTTCCCAAATTTCAAGAACTTTATGCCAACCGGGCATCTTGTTCTTATCTGCGAAACGAGCATGAATGGGGGTAGAATACCAAATGTCCATTTGATCTTCGAATGCTTGACCGGTAACGAGTGGGAGTGAGTCATTCATTGCAGACTTGAGGTTGTCACCATCTTTGAACTGTTGAGCAGCTCTTGCTTCCCAAGCACGTGTGTCACCAATCCAGAAGCTTGCAAATGTGTAAGCGATCTTTAACTTGAGCGCTTCAGCTTCTGTCATTTCAGCATTGCCATCTTCCATTGCATAGTTATAAACTGCAAGTGGGTCAAGAACAACACCAACTGTATTGGGTTGATAAGGTGTAGAAGGTCTTGGATAAATATCCCAGTCATTCGACTTAGCAGCACCCCAGTGTCCTGCAGTTGGGTTTGCAGCATCGCCCATCATCCATGGGTCGCCATCGAGTGTTAAAATCTTGTTTTCGATGAAGAACTTAAATCCCCACCACCAGTTGTCGTTCATGACTTGTGCTGGAACTTGTCCTGCAGCTTGAAGACCCCAGATGGATGAAGATGCCCATGTGGAAATGTAGGGGATCAATGCTTTAACTTCATTGGAGTTCAGGTTAATATGAGCACCTGTACCTGGATAGTTCGCGAGTGATTGCGCGAGCGTTGTTGTTCCGGTGAAGATAAAGCTGAATGGTGTGTCCATTGCGCCCCAGAAATTCGTCATATCTGCTGATTCAACAAAATCAGTATATTCTTCGATGGTCCAATCGGGATCGGGAATATCGATGTTGTTTTGGTCAGCGAGTTCCTTGTTGATGTAAACGCCCCATGGTTGCAAGAATTGTGGAAGACCTGCTTGGATACCATAGTAGTTCATCATCTTCATGATCGATGGGTTGAAAGACTTGTACATCGGATCATCTGCGAAAACAGATAGGTCAGCAACTAAACCTTTGGTGACATCACTGACTAAGTCTGTAGATGCCCAAATGGATGGATAGTGACCATAGTTGGTCTTGAAGTTTTCGCGTTCTTGTTCCCAAGAAACGCCGCCATCATTAGGACCAGCTTGTTTTGCATAAACGTTGACTTTAACATTCGGGTAAATTTCATTGAATGCTTTAGCCACCGCATAGATGGTTGCTTGGTTTTGACCGGTTAGGTCTTCTGGAGCATAAGTTTGTTTACCAATATTTTGGTAGAACTGACCATCACCAGACCAAAGCATAATGCTGATTTCACCAGTAACGTTGGTGTCAAGAGCTTCATACTTTTTGCCGCAACCAGCAATTGTCAATGCAACTGCGATTACTAGTAAAAGCACTAAATACTTTCTCATTTTTTTCCTCCTATTTTATGTATATGAGTTTGGTTTTAACCAACTCAATTATACCATTGCCTGAAAACGATTTCAATAGAAATTATTAAGAAACGAAATCGTTTTAGTAACATGTGTAAGCGTTTACGATTGTTTTTAACAAAGTATAAAGGAAATCGGTTCCCTATCACACTTTTTTTCTTAAGTTCGTCTCACGCTTTTTCTGTGATCACAAAGGTCACAGAGGTTGATGCAGGAATTTCAATATTTGCTTTTGCACCATCGATGATGAGATTGATCGATGATGAACTTCTTAATTTGTTGTGGGCTACCACAACAAGTGACCCATCGGGGTTTTTAAATGCGGTTGCAAACACATTGACATTGGTTGTTTCTGTGTGAATCCGTCTTGCACCTTGTTTGACAAAAGCACTGAAATGTCCGATGAAGTAATATTCTTCGTTTCTGGTGTATGAACCATCTTCATGAATCGTGACAACACCACGACAATTGGGACATCCTCCATTTTTTGGACCATCTTGGTCGTCTAATGCAAGATTCCACATCAAGACACCTTTAGCAAAATGATTGATCGAACCGATAAAGACATTTTCTAAATTCCATGTCATATTTGCTGCAAAATCGGTTGCCCAACCTCCACCTGAACATTCGGTAAACCATATACCTTTATCGGGATATGTTTCAGCAACTTGAGCTTGCGCACTCACTTGACCACCATAACAGTGAAAACCTGAACCTGCAACTGCATTATAGCCATTGGTCGATGCTAAGATTTGCATCGGGTAGTTGGGTTGGTCCCAGTTATGATCATAAGTGATGATCAGTGTATCAAGATTTGCTTGATCAAAGGCATGTTTGAGTTTAATCACGAATGTCAATTGTTGTTGTGCGGTCATATACATCGTGGGATAATTGGTTGTTTGATGAAGAGGTTCGTTTTGAGGTGTCACCGCGAAGATATCAATACCTTCTAAAGCATAACCTTGAATGAATTTGACGAAATATTTCACGTAGGCGTCCATGTATTCATTCTTTAAAGATCCACCGTTCATCGTACCCGTTGTCTTCATCCATCCTGGTGCAGACCATGGTGATGCAACAATTTTGACATTCGGGTTAATCGCAAGCATTTCTTTAAGCATAGGGATCACGTATTGTTGATCGCGTTCGAGTGTGAAATGCGCCATCTCGAGATCTGTTTGACCTTCAGGTAAATCACTATAGGAATAATTGGATAATGCAAAATCGGATGCTCCCATAGGAAGTCTCACAAAACTGATACCAATCCCTTGTTCACCAAACAAGTCCTGTAAAACCGTTTGACGATCTTGTTCAGACATTTGACTAAATAGATACGCAGATGATTCTGTCATTGCTGCACCAAATCCATCCATCTCTTGAAATAAACGTGTGGAATCGATGGATAACTTGGTGATGCGATCCGCACCGTTTTGATCGGTGTAAAATACAGGTTGTTCAGCAAGCAATAATTCTTTATTGCCTTTAGTATAATAAGCAGTGATTTGATAATCTTTGATTGTCACGGGTGTTGATTCCTCCTCTTTACATCCCATCAAGATGACGATGAACAGAATGACCAACAACATGGAAACCCATCGTTTCATAATGCCTCCTTGGTGGATTCACGAATAATGAGCGATACAGGGCATTTGGTGATTTCTTGAACAACCGCATCCGGATGTTCAATCATATGAATGAGTAAACTTGCTGCTGTTTCTCCAAGCAATTTTCGATCCTGTTTGATCGTCGTCAAACTGGGGGTAAAATGTTTTGCAAATGCGATGTCATCAAAGCCGATAAACTGAATATCATCTGGAACACGTAGACCTCTCTCTTGTGTGCACTTGAGTGCACCGAGTGCAAGATCATCCGAATTGACGAGGACAACTTCTGGCTGACAACGCTCTAAAAGTTGCTGCATCGCTTGGTAACCCGATGTAAAACCAAATGACTCTGTATACACAACATGTTTGGTATCAAACCCTAAAGCTTGACCAAATTGATGAAAGTACATGACGCGTTCATGAAAGGCTTTTGAAGACTCGGGTCCTGCAATTAAAGCGATTTTATCTTTTCTAATTCGAGATTTGACATACTCCAAGGCGAGACTTATCCCTTGAGCATTATCGGAGATCACGGTGTGTAAACCCGGTAAAATCATATCGGTTGAAATACAAGGGATCTCTTTTCCAACCAGTTCGTATAAACCTTGATCGCTATAATTGCCTACGACGATATAGATACCATCCACACGTTTATTCAAACACCATTCGTAATAACTCATCTGATGTTCACCTAATTTGGTGACGATAAACGCGAGTTCATAACCTTGTTTTTCCAAATAAGTCTTAAAGTGCTGCAAAATAGATGAAAAGAATGAGTGCTCCAAACCGACATTCGATTCTTCAGTGAACACGACTCCAATCGTATAAGAACGTTTGGATTTGAGTTTACGCGCTGAAGATTGAGGGACATAACCCACCGTTTGAATGTAGGTAAGCACGCGATCTCGTGTTTTTTGACTCACCGATCCTGTTCGATTAAGAACCTTGGAGATGGTCGATGGTGAAAGATGAAGTTCTTTGGCAATCATGTAAATGTTTTTACGATCGTTCAAGACTTATACACTTCTTTCATAAACCTTCACATACTGAAATTGCATCGTCATCGGGAAAATCTTATCATCGATGGGTCCACCCCATGTGCCCCCGATAGCGAGGTTTAAAATCAAGTAAAACGGTTGATCGAATGGCCATTCAGCTTTCGGAATGTAATCCTTTTTATTAAAGCGTACAATTTCCTTTTTATCGATATAAAAGATGAAAGATTGTTCGCTCCAATCCACCGCATATTCATGAAAACCATTTAAAATTCCTGGTATTTTGAGAGCGAGTGTTGGCTGATTCCCAATCAAGTGGTGATTGGTCCTTGAATGAAGGGAGAAGTGAATCTGCTCAGGATTGTGTCCTACATGCTCCATGAGATCAATCTCACCACAGGCAGGCCAACCTACTTCATCGATGTTGGTCCCTAGAAACCATATCGCAGGCCATGTTCCTTTTCCAGTTGGGAGTTTCGCCATCACTTCGATCCGTCCATATTGAATATGTTTTTTATGACGCGTTGTTAACTTTGCTGACGTGTAGTTGCGATGTTCAAATTTTTCTTGACGAGCGACGATGGATAAGATACCATCTTGAACATTAACATTTTTAAATCGATCGGTGTAGAACTGTTGTTCGTTATTGCCAAAACCATGTCCAGCCACTTCAATATTCCACAGTTCTTCATTGGGACGACCCGGTTTTTGAAAGGTATCCTCCCACACTAATTTATACATGACATGCCTCCTTATAGGCTTGACGAAGTAATTGACGCGCATCATCATCGATATAGACACGTGGCGAGTTTTGATACGACGTATTTTCTTCTTCGATGATGAGGAGTTTCGCATCATGGCTTAATGTGTGCGTATGATATATACCTTTGGGGATGCGATACACTTTATTGGGTTTTAAAACTTCATAACACATGGTCTTGATTTTTCCATGAATCACTTCTGCAAAATAGAGGACACAATGTCCTTCTAATAGAACAAATGCTTCATCGGTTTCAGCATGCGCTTCGACATATGCAATGTTTTCAACTTCGAGCTCATCGATATAGTTGAGCATGGCGACGCGCCATGTGTTATAGGCAAAAAGTTTGTGATACCCGATATCATCAAAACTGTGAATGTCAACATATTTCATCGCAGATACACCTCAATAGAACCCTGAACATGCGTGATGCCTTGTTTGATCTCTTGACCATTCATGAGCATTCTATCGACCTGATAAGGACCTTGTTCATCATGTGGTCGATGATAAGTAATGGTTGTCAGCTGTTTAAAGATATAGGTTGTCACTGAAGCTTTGTTTCTGTAGAAATCTTTTCGTGTGAGTTTTGGTTCGAGATAAAGTTTGCCATAACGCATCTGAATGCCAAAGACTTCTGTACGGATCAGTTTTAATAACCATGATGCTGATCCCGTTAAATAAGGATACATGCCAATTCCACGGTCCGTAAAATATTCAGGAATACCTACAAGAAGATGAGCTTTTGGATGCATCGCACGCTTGATGAGTGTTGCCCAAACTTCTCTAGCTTCATGAACAAGATGATAGCGATATAAGCCATAAGCATACATCATCGCCATGTGAGAAAAGACGGCGCCATTTTCTTTATGACCATAAGCAAAACCGTAAGCACGACCCATGTTGGTTAATACACTGTGATAGTTTGTATTGAGTGCATAACCGCCACGCTTGCGATCAAAAAGCATCGTTTTTGTCGTGTGTGCGATTTTTTTAGCTTGTTCATCGGTCGGTGTATGCGATAAAAGTGCCATCGCTTGACCTGTTAAATTCAATGATTTTTCACTGTCAGCATTTTCACCATCATTGTTGTAATAGCTGATGAAACGATCATGAATGAAACCCTTATGTCGAAGATGTTCAATGCGTGATTGTGCAAGGCTCTTTAATGTACTGACTATCTGGTCTTTAGGGATGAATATGGTCTCTCCAGTAAATGAGAGTAGTGTTTGAAAATAATGTTCTAGATCAACACGATCCGATAAAAGCATCTTCATTTCTTTAAATAATTCAATTGAACCATTGGGTAGATGGCTGATCATGTCTGCTAGTTCTAAAAGATTGTTGGCATACATGTGGGTAAATGCAACCGTTTCACCCTTGTCATGTGCCATATCTAAACCATCATTCCAGTCTGCGTCTTCAAGTCTAACAAAACCGTGTGCACCGATGTTGTGATGTCCAACCAAATTTTGTAACAAAAGATGTTCTAAAATGGTTCCTTCATAGGGTTTGTGATCGTGTGTTAAGACGCGATTGGATGTATAGGGTCTTGTTTTCTTTGTGTAATGCGTGAATTGATCTTGGAAGTAGCCCTGTTTCTTCAATAAGAAATCAAGATCACCCGTTTCATCAAGATACATTTTCACCGTGAGTAATGGCCATGCACCATGATCCGACCAAACGCGCGTGATCATGTTGCGATCGGCTTTAAATTCACCAGGACGATCACCGATGATGGTGGCATTCGATCCATCGATACGAACACCTAAAAAGTTATTGTGAAGCAAGTCTTTGACTGATTCGTCGTTCATCATGATCAAGGCAAGTAAATCTTGCCACAGGTCTCTCCAGCCCTTACCACCACGACCATAGTCATGATGCGGTAAATAGGAGTTACCAAAGTAACGTCTTAGCATGGGCTGGAGTACGACCCAGGAGAGGTTTTTGGATATCGCTGCATCTGCGATATGGAAAGATAAACCTGATACGTAGGATGTAAAAAAATCTTGAACGCGTTTTAATTCATCATGAAAAGCTGAAGGATTCAACCATTGATGAGTTGCATGAGCTTCAGATTTTTTCTCGTGAATGCCTAAACCTACATAGAGTGTGATGGATTGATGCGGTTCTAGGGTGATCGGTTCAAATTGAATCGCGCCCATCGCTTCGTATCCTTGTGTTTTATAGCCTGCAGATTTAAGGTTATGTAAGCCTTTTGGATAATGAAGTGATCCTCCTGCGATAAAATCATCAAGTATGGGTATGAATCCTTGAATGTTCATCTGTTCACTGGATGCTTGAACACTGTAGATGTGATGGTTAATCTTATGTCCTCTTTCATCAAAAGAGAGGGTGGGTTGATTGAAAACACCATGCGTCGTGGTGTGAATGCGCGATAAAAGAGATGTGACATGGCGATGATCTCTTAGATTATCAGCGCTTCTCCCATACATCGGAATCGCTGTGGTCACTTGAATGTTTAGAGGATGATTCAATGGATTGGTTAACACGATTTCATGAAGTTCAACATTGTCTTTTTCAGCAACGAATGAAGTGACTTCGAATGTGATCGCATCACTTTTTCTGATCACCTTTTGGTAGAGCAATCCGACCTCAGTCGAGAGAACGTCATGTTGTTGGTGCGCTGTTTGACCATTCATAAAGTAATGTTTGTCGTTGACTGAAACGATCACGTTTCGTGACATGATGTTTTGATAGAGATCAACTTCAGTTGTAGGTTCTAAAAAGTAGTGGTGATGATCCAACTTGAGATCACCGCCAAAATATGGTGTGATAGACGATCTTAGCCCCTTTAAATTAAAGAGTGGGAAGTAGTATCCTACATTTTGTTGTGTGATAACAGTTCGTTTAAGCATCCTTGACACCTCTCGGAAATCGGTTTCCTATTTAATAGTCTACTTCATCAAAAAGGATTTGTAAAGGAAAAAATGAGCATTTCGAAATCGATTTCGTAAACCGTTTTCATTTTCATTGAAGGAGTAAAAAAAAGAAGCTATGCTTCTTCTTTGTTTAACTTGAAAAGAAATGAAACTATTTTCAATCTTAGCGGAAGATCCCTCGATGATCGTACATGACATCAGCCGTTTCAATCAATGTGATCTCATCGTCATGAATCATAATCGCACCATCATCTGGAATCGTTAAGATTGGGTGATGAAATGCACGAAAAACTTTGCGCATCGCTGCTTTTTGTTTTTTGCGTCTGCGGTAATGAACTTCAACCGAAAATCCTTGAAGCAAATGAAGTCCTTCTTCGTAGGAAAAACGTTCATAATCATAGTCCTTGGAAATATGGTAGGTTTTAAACTGAATCATGGCACCTGCAGATGAACCAATGTATATTTTTTGATGATCCTCGAGACTGTGCTTTAAATCTTTTTCGTTAATACGCTTCATCATAAGATCGGGCGCACCACCGGGAAAATAGATGATGTCTGCATCTTCGATTTTCTTTTTTGCGACCTCATGCGAATCGTGATAATAATCAATAAAAGATATGTGTGAAGATGGAATCCCATAGGGTGAGAAACTATCCACCATCTTTTGAACATATTCACCATCAGATGCATAATATTGTTCATAATCAGCTTGTGTCGGTAAATCTTTATCAAAAAAAGAATAAAGCAAAATAGCAACCTTGTGTTCCTTTTTGATCACGTGTTCAAGTTCATTCACAAGTTCTTTTGAACCTAAAATACTTCTGCTCATTAAAATATTAATCATGATGATTCCTCCTTAAGAATGGGATACACATGAAACGTCACGACTCTTGTGTATAGATCAATGGATAACCATTTCAAACCATCTCTACCTCTCATGGTGATTGATGATGACTCACCTCATCTATTATAACACATCCTCGCTTCTTCCTCGAAATCTTGGCTAATATTATGAGAATAAATTATCAGTCTAAAAGTATAATATCGCTTTCTTAAGCCATTATATGCTAATCATCATGATCGAGATAGAAAGATAAAAAAGAAGGGAGATCTCCATCTCCCGAACAACATCATCATAACGATAAAACCAAGGAACTACAACATAAAGGTCAACCTCAACTGCATCCTCTTCAATCACCAAGACATGATAAACCTGGTAAAAAAGACCAACATACCTTTTTCCATCCACCTCATCCATGGTCATTTCAACACAAAAGACTGGGGCTTGATGTCTTTGTGCTAAAAACAAATCTGTTGAAAGACATACAAGCCAAATGAATAGAAAGATCGAAATGATTTTCATGCGTCTTTTCATGGTTTCACCTTCTTGTGGGTGGTGAAACCATTTTACATCAGGATGATAAAAAAAGAGCTAAAAAGAAGGTTATCATGCATAAAAAAAGCGATAAACGCCAAGTTTATCGCCTTTATTGAATCTTTTGAATCGCACTGAGTGCTTGTTTGAAGACTTCATCTTCACTGATACCGTTGGTATTGATGATGATATAAGGAATATCATACACGGTACACTGTGCTACGATTTTTGTCGTGTAATCACTCATCAATTCTTTAAAGTATGGTTTATTCTTATCAAAATTATCGATTTCTTGTTGCCGCCCACGGTCCATAATACGCTGTTCAAAATTGCGCCAGTCAACATCCAAAATGATGTATAAATCAGGTTTTCTCACTTGATTCATGTACGCATGAAAGACACCATTATACATGTTCATCACGGTCGGCATGCGCTTTAAATTGTGCTGTGCAAAAAGCCAATGTTCCACCAAATCACGATCGACGATAAATGATCCTTCATACTTCACTTGATTGAGCCAATGGTTATGAATGAAATAGATTTGAAGGAGCATTTCAACATTTTCTTTTTGTTCATAAAGCCATCGAAGAAGAGTATTGAATACTTCATCATCACGTTCAAACTCTTCCATGACAGGTAAATTTAAGGCTTTCCCTAAACGGCTGACCAGTGTTGATTTTCCTGAGGCAATCATGCCACCTACTGCGATTTTCATTTTGCCCTCCTATTGATCGGTTGTAAGGTAATCAATACCCATTTTTGCAAGTTTCATCACTTCTTTATTATCATTGACGGTATAAACCGCGATACGAAAACCTTCTTTTTTAAGTCTTTTAACAAGTTCAGGCGTGATCGCTTCATACCATAAGGATAAGTCGATTCTATTCACCCGTGCATCATAAATCACTTCTTCTGTCAGTTCACCAAGAAGAAGTTGTAACTCGATTTCTGATGATAGAGCACGAATATACTTGAGATAATTCATGTTAAATGAAATGACCATCGCCTTAAGTCCCATGTGATTTTCAATCATGTTGATCACATCGGTTAGCGATGTCATATCGGCTACACCCTTAATCTCAATCACTGCAACCTTATCATAATAGATACAAATTTCTAAATATTCTTCTAATGTAGGAACAACGAGATTGGGATAATTCTTTACGTGGTTACCTGATGTGATCAGATAACTTTTGATTTCATTCAATGTCATATCTTTTATTTTCTGATCAACATTTGCCATGCGTTTCAAGTTTTCATCATGGATGACGACAAACTGATGATCTTTTGTTTCATGTATGTCACATTCGATGCCGAAAAAACGTTGTTCTTTTCCGGCTAATTCGAATGCTTTGATAGTGTTTTCTGGTGCATGAGAGGATAGTCCTCGGTGTGCGATGATTTTCATAGAAACCTCAAGTGGATTAAACATAGGCTATAGTCTTATTTTAACATGACACCCCCTTATTTGCAGCCAGAAAAAAAGTGAAGACTTGCATCTTCACTCGAATGATTATTTAATCTATTCGTGACTCTTCACAACCGGAATCCATACTTCGCATCGATAATCTTGTCGATCCGATCCACTTTCTGGATACGATTCAAAATCAGGGGTCCCTGCATGTCGATATCCCGATGAAGGAAAGAAATCTTCATAAATCGAGCGCCATACCCGCTGAATCGCATCAGGCATGGGTCCAATCGATTCGAAGACCGCCCATGTCGAAGCGGGTATCACAAGCTGTTCTAGTGTTGCATCCGTCTTTTTCGTTTCCACACCAATCATGTAACGAAAATGACCATCATTTTCCATGCCATAACATACACCAAGGAATGGTCGATCATCATTAAGTTTACATAACTTACTTTCTAGACCTTGTGTCGGTGCTTCTTGCCAAAATGTTGAAATTGTGCCATGTTTCATGTTGTCTTCTGAAGACGTCTTAATTGAGCGTCCTAGCACAGTAAACGCCTCTCTTTGAATCAATTGATACTTCATGCTTCTTACCCCTTCCATGGTCATTGAAAAGCTCATTTTAGGAACATGAATCAGCATGGATTGATCTTTGATGACATCTCGTGGTGTGACACGATGCATCTTCTTGAATGCTTGAGAGAATGCATCGGGTGACTCATAACCGTACTTCATGGAAACCTCAATCACCGACCGTCCATCCTTCAAATCGAGCGCTGCTAAAGACAATCTTCTTTTCCGAATATATTCACTGATAGGCATTCCTGCTAACACAGAAAACATCCGTGAAAAGAGTCCTGAAGGGCAACACGTGATGCGGTCAATCGCTTCATAATCGATGCGGTCTATGAGATGGTCTTCGATATAGTCCATCGCTTGGTTCAATCGTCTGATACTGTCCATATGACACCTTCCACAATCATTTTAACAAATAGAAAGAGATGATACCCGTGATGTTTTGATCAATTGTTCAAGGATTAATGTTTCACGGACGTATATTCTTGATACATCACATCGGGAACAAGATTTTCAATGTATTTATCATAGATCAACAGAGGTTCAACGGATTCAACCAATTTACTGAACTTATTGCGCATCTTCCAGTTTCTGATGAATGCACGCATCATGTGCACATACTTAACTTTGACATATTTAATTAATTTGATGTATTCTTCACCACGACATGCCTTATTTTGCAAACGAATGATCGAAATGAGCATCTCAAGCATATCAATCGATAGTAATATCTCCTCACGATAGAGATACGCATTGTTATTTCGTGCAATACAACGTTTTACCTGATCGCGCCACATTTGAAAACGTGGTTGAATCGTTTTATAAAAGTCATCATGCCCATAGGGATGTTTAGCAAAAGCCTCTTTGATGGATTTAGCAAGATTGTTTTGATCAAAATATTTCGCTTGCCAAAGGATAGACATAATCTGAGTCCCATTGGACATATAACGTTGTTCTAAATCGACATAATTGCCCATGTCGAGTAAAATTTGTCCAAAGTTATAATGAGTGGCATGGTTAAAGACTTTATGATCGATAAAGTATCGGATGCTGTTGGTATTTGAGGTATGGCTTCTCCATGATTCAAGTCCAGCATAAACGATTGCAGGTAAGCTGATCACATTGGTTTGAAGATGCCCAAAATCACCCCAATCGGTGAGTAAGATCCCCAATCCATGATTGCGTTTCGTATGGATGCATGCCTGTTTTATGTTTTCAATCATCGACGATGTACGTCCTGTGATGCTATTCCAAGATGATGTTCCAGGTGCAGCCATAAAGGAGACACCAAGATCACCTAAACGTTTCAACGTGCGTTCAAATGGATAATCTTTATCATAGCCCCAATCGACAAAGATGATGTCTTTCGGTAGCTTTTCTAATGTTTCAGGATAATGATTGAGCACATCACCCCAAATCAGCGGTGTTCGCTTATTTTTCTTCATGAAAGCAGCTAACTTTAATACATAATCCAAGTAAAGCTGTCCAACACCAATCTGATCGGCAACTTCTTTGGTCTTTCCGTGTCCAAGTTCATAAGGTTCATCTAAATTCATATGGAAATACGATGAATGAGACGATCTTAGTGCATCTTTATAAAAGCGTTCAACAAGTTCAAGACTTTTGGGATCAAGTGGGTTGATGGTCGATGCGCTTCGATGAGCACCCCACATGAACATGCCATCTGGCATGATGGCGAGTTCAGGATAATGCGTTAACCATTCCGTCATATGTCCAAGTCCATTATGGCATGGGACAAGATCAATCATGTTTTGATTGGCATAAGCTTCGAGTTTCTTGAATTCAGAAGGCTTAAATGGTGTCATACGTGTATGGTATAAATCTTTAAATGATGGGTAGTAAAAAGCAAGTCCTTCAACATAGAGTTCGAAATGATTGTATTTGAGTTCAGCTAAGAGATCAACGATGGCCATCAATGTCTGTAATTTAGGCACTTTATTGCGTGCGATATCAAGCATATAACCTCTCACTTTAAGCTCTGGTTCATCTTCGATATAAAGACATGGAATGCCTTTATCTGGCATTTGAGAAAGGATTTGATAGAGGGTGATGAGTGCATAAAAAGCACCTTTTTTGGTCGAATGCTTCATCGTAATACCATCTTCAGTCACTTCAATGGTGTAAGCTTCCTCACCGAGTTTGGGATCTACGAGCATGATTGCTTGATGATGATCCTCTTCGCCTACAAATTGAAACAAACCCTTACCATCATACGTGACTGTCTCAGAGATTTTATTATGAGCAATTAAGAGTTGAACAAGCCGATGTTCAAAATACCCCTCTCTTTTTTCATAACGTTTTACTTCTGGATATAAATTCATGTCTGTGCTCCTTTATCTGTTATAATTTATATTTTAAAATTTCTTCGCCATCATCAAACATATGCGTATCGATAAATCCATAACGCATATAAAACTGGTAGGGCATATCCCCTTCAATATGGCAAGATGTGTAGAGATATTTTTGATGATCTTCTCTCGCCTTTTTGATCAGAAGGTCTAAGACTTGTTTTCCATAGCCTTTGGATTGTTCATCCTTTTTGATCATAAACCGCCATAAAAAATAAGAAGGTTGATCATCTTCAGGGATATCGTCATCAGAGAGTGCGAGCATGACAAAACCGACAAGCTTATCATCATCATAGATGGCATTTGGCCACGCTTGAGGATTGACGTATGCTTGTGCGATCGATATCACGTTGGGGGCAACACACTTTTTTTGTTCTTCGGTCAACGTTTCAGATAACTTGATGACGTCAAAAAGATTGTCGCGATTAAGTGGGACTAATGTAATCATATGTATCAACTCCTTCATTATCATATCACATTTTAAGTGAAAAGAGAGACCTATTATGTTATACTGTTTTTGAATATGAGGAGGACTTTATGAAACGATTATATCACGAAACATTTACCCAAGACGGAAAACCTAATCCTGCGATTTGGACCCTTGAGGTCGGCGAAAAGTGGGCTAATAATGAATCTCAATGCTACGTGGATGACTTAGATCATGCTTTTGTCAAAGATGGTGTATTAACCATACGATCAACTATTCACCATAACGAGCATTGCAAATACCGTTCTGCACGCTTAAATTCAAAAGGGAAGTTAGAGTTCCTTTATGGGAAACTGACCATCCGTGCGAAAATGCCAAAAGGAAAAGGGGCATGGCCTGCTTTATGGTTGATGGGCAATACTGCACAAAATAAGGTGCGCTGGCCACTCTGTGGTGAAATAGATTTGGTGGAATTTGCAGGTAACAGACCCGGGATCATCACCTGTGCCATTCATACGGATACATATAATCACACCAAGCAAAACGATAAAGGAAAAAAGATCAAGGTTTTAGATGCTTCCACAGCTTTTCATGATTATACACTTGATTGGACAAAAGATTATTTATCTTTTCAAATTGATGGTAAAGAATTCTATCGTGTTGAAAAACAACCTGGAGATACCGTCAAAGAATGGCCCTTTGATACACCCTATTACGTCATCATGAATGTTGCGGTTGGTGGATGGTATGCTGGACCGATCACTGATCAAGACTTACCTTGGGAGATGCAAATTGCATCGATTACGATTGATCAAATTGAATAATTAAAATCCTAAAGTAAAAAAATCCCCTTAAAGTAGACACTACAAATCATTCATGTTGGAGATGTTTAGCAAGATGGGATTTTTTTATTTCATTGTTTTTTAAACAGCATAAGTTGCATTTAATTCATTTCTAAAAAAAGCTTTTAATCTTAAATCTGTGACATGGACAATACGTGCCAGTAAATCGTCTTCAAGTGTTTGGAGCATAACCATCGCTTGATCAATCATCTCAGAACAGTTATGGTAAATGTCTTGAAGTCGTTTTTCATCACCTAGCAATGACCTAGCAATATCACGGGGTTTTCTTCCCTTTTTAAATTGAATTAAAGCATCACTATCTAATGTGATATAAGAAAAGTGTCCAATGGATAAATCGTCTTCAAGATCCTTCAAATCGTCGATGATTTGAATCACTGCACCAAAGAGGAAAAATACGCGAAAATAATCGTCTGTCAGATGTGATTTATTCAGTTGTTCAAGACTTAACATGAAGGGTGTGAGTAAATGAGCAGCTTTAAAACCACATTCTATTGGATACTCTTTGATATAAGGAGATTTTATCATACGACATGATTTTTCTTTGATTTCAGAATTGAGAAATTGATTACGAATATGGTGCAAAATGAATAGATTCGCTTTAGATACACCAAAAGTATTCAAAATCGTTGTTTCATATTCTGCGATTAACTGGTGTGCACATAGTAGCTCAACTGGAGAGAAGTTTTTCTCATCAACGATGACATCTAAAATACCATATCCCGCTATTCCGTACATCACTGCACGAAGCAAATCACCAAATTTCGAAAGTTGATGTGTCATGTTTTGGTGATCCATCCAGATGACCAAAAAAGCATATATGGGATAAGCATCTTTGAAATACTCTTCTTTTTTGAGCAAACTCTTCCATTGATTGACATCAGATCCCCATGAAGTAGAATACTCCTTCAGAAATCTTTTTCTTTCAAGATCGAGTTCCTTGAATAAAGTCATCAATTCTAATCCAACACGCTTGTGCTTAATCAAAGAAATCACCGTTGTATTGGATAAGAAAGGTGCCATGACTGCTGACCAAAAAGCTTCTGTATCCACATGATAAACCTCAAGAACACGTGAAGCAAAGACATCAAAAACACTTGTTTTCATCGCCAACCATCCTTTATTCGTCTTTTTCCATCATGAGCGTAGGATAGAAGTTCTTTTTTTTCTTCTTTCACTAGGTGCTAATTGATGTGACAATTAGCCTTATTATAAATTGGATGGCATCAAGAATCAATCAAGATTATGCATTTTATGTGGCATTTTATGATGAGAAATAAAATGCTTTTTTATTGATGACTTTTTTTATATATTATATGTTATATTGATTTTGAACGCATAAAGAAAGGACATTTTAATCATGAAGCAAGCTATCGTTTTTTACTCAAACACAGGCAACACGAGACAGGTTGCAAAACAGTTTAATGGCTTTGATTTGTTAGAAGTCAAAGCAGTTTCAGATGATCCAAATATTCAATTTCCGACATTAACAAGTACACCCTCTCTCGAGGGTTACAATTATGTCATTTTGGCTACTCCGGTTCATGGCTTTCAAATCTCGAAAATCATGAAGGCTTACCTAGATCAAGTGCCATCATTTGAAGGAATTCTTATCGACCTTTATATCACTCACCTCTTTCCTTTTGCATGGATGGGGGGTAATGTATCGCTTAGACAAATGAAACAAATAATCGAAGGTAAAAATGGGCGAGTTCGCTGGATGACTTCTGTTAATTGGAAGAGTCGCAAGCGTGAAAAGACAATCCTTGATATGATTGCTAAATATCATGCGTAAACGTAAACTCATCATATTCATCAGTATCTTGATGATATTGATTGCACTCATTAGTGTGGGGGTATCGACATTAAATAAGATTTCGCGTGAATTGGAACAATTATCCACACTAAGTGTTCCATTGATCGATTTATCTGAAATTCAGGATGGAACATATCTTGGGGTTTATCAAACCACTGCCATTGAAGTCAAAGTCGAAGTCACCGTATACAACCATGAAATCACATCGATTTTAATCCTTGAGCATCGAAGTGGTCAAGGTCAACCCGCTGAAGACATTATCAATCACGTGATTGAACAACAATCGATCGATATCGATCTCATATCAGGAGCAACTTATAGTTCTAAAGTCATTCTTTTGGCGATAGGAGACGCATTGAATCAATAATCCATCATCAAAATATCATGTAAAAAAGCACAAGGCTTTTCATGGTTTCCTTGTGCTTTTAATATTTATTTTTGGGTTGTATACCACTTTTTTGCATCCTCATAACCCCATTGATAAACCGTGTTGATATGCTCTTTGGAGAAATCGAGAATACCACCTAATGAACCCTTATGTTTGATTTCATGAATCTTAACATGGGGGTAATCTTCTGGTTTAAAAAAGAGACCGCGATGCAAATGGATGACGATGATCACATCACACCCTGAATCGATCAAAGGTCTGATGGGAATATTATCGAACACACCACCATCATAGTATTTCTTATGATCATTTTTCACTGCAGGAAAAGCAACAGGTATTGAACAGGATGCAATCACTGCTTTATGTGATTCTTTAAGTGTCAGTTCATCAAGGGGTAAATAAAGAACTTTTGTATCCTTTTTGACATAGTGTTGATAGGATGTTTTAATTAAATCAAAAAGACCTTTCGATTCGTCTCCACCATCGGATACGGTCACAAACACTCTTTTTTGTCTTAATTTTTCTTGATCAAGATGTTGCATCATGATCGATGAAAACGTATCGATAGAATAGATGCCTTGATCGATGGCTTTGAGTTTTTCTTCCAAGAGTCTAGACCAAAGTGGCTTTTCATGCTTGAGTGCGCCTTCTGGGATATTAAACCATACATTCTCAAGACCATCGATACCTTGTGAGACCAAACAAGCTGCATTGGCTGCACCTATTGATGTTCCCGCTAGAATATCGACTTTATCCAGTAAACCGACTTCATGAAGATAGCGCAGTGCACCAGCTTGATAAGCACCACGTCCCCCACCACCGGTTAAGCATAATCCAAGTTTCGACATTTTATAACCTCCAATCACGTTTTAAAAATTGTTTCATGTGCATCTTTTGTGAGTTTATTCCATGGAATGCGATAAAGAATACCTTGTTTCATCGTGTTCGATGCTGCTTGTCGATATGAAAAATCAATGTGAGCTTGAAGACATTCTTTTCTAATCGCATCCACCCAAGATAAATCCATGATGCGTCCATCTTTCGATGCTTCACCACCGACGACAACCAATTCAATTCCTTGTAAATACAAAGATAGATTGATGGGACTTATAAGAGGTTGGCATATAATCGATTTATGCTTGATGGGTGCTTTCATGAGATACGGAAGACGTAGATCAGCCATCTCTTGATTTTCAACAGACACACCGACATGGACATGTGGATAAGATGATTCAAAATCGGATGGCATCACATCCATGAAACGCTCAATGCGTTTGGTCAAAAAGAGAAAGGTTAAATCCGATCTTTCTTTGATCATACTCCAAAAATCATGGCGATAGATATCAATATCTTCAAGTAAGAAATCACTCGAAAAGCAAGTGTAAACAAGGGTTCCTGATGGAATCACGTACTCACCTTTTTTATTCTTTCGTATTGGGTGATCATATTGATGGGTCACTTCGATGGTATCAAAATCTCTTCCATGTTTTTTATCGCCTAATTCAATATAACAATGTTTGCATCCCGTCGATATCTTATGACATCCCCGAATCGGGTTCCATAATGTTGTTTTCATAACTTAAAATCATCCTTAATCATCTTGGCAACCTCTTCAGGTCCAAGATGAGTATTATCGATTTTTAAGTAGTTTTTCTTTTTTATTTCTCCATCATAAGAATTTAAACGGTACTTACCCTCTAAATGAAGAAATCTCTTTTCACTTAAATCAAGATCTCTTTTGGATGCTTTATGTAATAATCGATTTTCACTTTTGTTTCTCTCTAAACGGACGTCTTGATCTGCACAGAGTTCGACATAAAAAACATCGCCGCCTTCTTTGACAAAGAGTTCTTCAAGAGATGTGATGTATGCATCGTCTGCGTGATGATCGAGTGCCCACATAAAAGTAAAAATGAGTCCCTTACCATGTGCTTTTGCAACATGCTCAAAAACATCACGACGAATGGCATTACTTAAATCACCCCATGGGGCATCTTGACCTAAAAGACGGAGTGCAAGTTCAATGCTTTCATGATTATGAAAGAGGGGGATATCAGTTATTGTGGATAGATGTTGACCTACTGTCATTTTACCGACAGCATGAGGTCCAAAGATAATGATTAATTTCATCATTTCACCTGAAAAATACTGCCTACTCGCGTATAACCTTGCTTCATATAATAAGGGTCGATATCAGACATGATGTAAAAATCTTGTTTTGGGTAGAGCGATTTTACATATTCGATCATTTTCTTACCATAGTGATGACCACGATATCCTTGACGAACTAAAAGATCATAAACATAGACACCAAATCCATCATCTTCTTTGCAGCGGATATAGCCAATACATAACTTTTGATCCATCATGACGTAGGTGATTGATTGACTTAGTGCACGCTTATATTCATCTTTTTTAGTTAATGCATATTCGATCCAATCTTCACCTTCTGATTCAATCAGATCAAAAACATAACATGCTTCATCTTCCGTGTATCGTTGAATCATCATATCATCCCTCATTTTAGAATGGTTCGTTTAATAAAATCCTGACATGCATCAAATCCATGACTGAAATAAATCGCACCGATGATGGCTTCTATGGCGGTTGCCATTTTCTTTTTGCCTTGTAGGTCTGTATTGGATGAAAATAAGATATTGGGTAAATCAAGTTTTAGACCGAGATCTTGTAAAACAGCGTTGTTTTCAATATCTTTTTTGATGTCAGTGAGTGTTCCTTCGGTGATGGAAGGTGTGAAGTATTCGATGGAAAGAATGGCTTTTAAAATGGCATCACCAACAACAGCTAATCCATCATGTTCATAGATCTTATCAGGTGCACAATCATTGTATTCTTTCGCAAAATTGGAACATGTAATGGATAATAGACCTAGAGCATCATCGTTTAATGGATATCCAATGATGGCATAGAGTTTTGCTAGTTTTTCATCTTTAGTTGCGTGATATTCTTGATACCTGTTTTGTTTCATGATATATCCCCAATGGTGTATTCTATAATTCGTTTTTTCACAATCTCGAAAGTTCATAAATTGACATTTGATCTGCATTAAATAGATTAAACATGATGGAATAAATATGCAATATTAGCTAGCATTTCATAAGAGGATAATCATATACAATCCTATTACTTATTGATAACTTAATCCAGTTTATTTTGTTTTCTAATACTCATCTCAATTGCGCTTCCATTAAATATTCCATTTTGTTCGTAATTACACCGTTAGCAAATCAGAGTCGTTAATAAAAATGAAACTCATCATCTCACAAGATTTTTCTCGCTATTCGGCTTGATATCAGAGAGTATTTGTCTTTGTTCTTTATGCAAACCTAAATCATGTACTAAATGGTTTAAACGTTCTTTTCTTTTCTCGTGATTTGATTAATGAGTTCAATATCGTATGCTAAGCGTCTTTCTTTATCAATCAGAGTTTCATATGCATGGTTAATGCTTACAGTAAGTTGATGATAGAAATCATCATGAGTGACATCTGGATGAATTTTTTTAACAATTTTTAAATATGATTCTCGAATTTCCTGAACAGATGCTGTAAAGGACACACCTAATAATTGGTAGTGGTCGATTTTTGTTTTATCTTTAGGTGATTGAGAATAAATTCTCGCTCGTCGTTCACTCTCTGTTTCAGCATCTCTACGTTTTTGCTCTTCCTCAGCTCTTATTTTTTCTTGCCGAATGCGTTCATTTTTTTCCTTTTCAATTCGCTCTGCTTCTTTTTGCTTCTGCTTTAGAATATCAAAGTATAGCGTTTCAAGAGAAGAAAGATTTCGTAAGTATCTATGTACAAACTCACCATCAATATATTCTAAATACAGTGGTTCAGTTATCTCTTTAACATTACCTGCATGATCAATAGATCCACAGATATAGTGATATGTAGGTTTTTGCCCATATCTAACTTTCTGAATTTTCTTGCTTTCTTTTTCATTCGTCATTCGGCATGAATACACAGTTTCAAGATTAATCTTATCTTTAATATAAGTGGCTTTTATGAGTTTAATTTTATTTATGTTAGAATGAGGAAATATCATTTTCAAAAAATCCCCAAAATGGATGCGGATGTGCTTAACGCGGAGAAACAAAAAACTGAAATCAATCATATCAGTGTTATTTATATTTTTTAATATATTCTCATAAACAGAGTCTAATTCGAATTCGACATCGATATACGATTCCCCTAAGGTTGTGTTGATGACACCTTTTATTTCTTTGAGAGGAATCAATTTGTGATAATAAACAAAATTTTTGTAGGAGAATTCTTTCACAATGCCATAATCGAGTTGCTCTTGGGTATATTCTTGACTTAACTCATCGTTCAATCTGATGAATAGTTCTCTTAAAATACCTCGAGTACCAGACCCTTCAACAATAAAGACACCTTTAATAAATAATGATAGCATATCAAGCATCATTTACACCTCTTTCATTGGATGAACTTTGTACTCTGCTTCATAAGTTGTTTATAAAAATTCAACTAAAGCTATGAATACTTTCATCAGCTCTATGTCTTTTCGTTTAATATTTTATAGCATACTTAAACAAAGATTTTACGTAACATCATTTATGCTTCTAATTGTAATAAGGAAAACACTTTTTCATCTGCCCATTCGCCATCGATTAATCGAGCTTCTCTTAAATGACCTTCTTGTTTCATCTTGAGCTTTTCTAGAAGTTTAATACTTGGTGTGTTTCCCGCATGGACAAAAGCCATGAGCTTATGGATTTTTAGTTCGTTAAATGCGAAATTGATGACGGATTGAATACTTTCATAGGCAAATCCTTGACGAAAGTGAGATCGTAAAAATGAGTAACCCATTTCCCATTCTTTGGTTTTCTCAAAGTTACATCTCAAAGAAATATATCCTATTGGATGATCGTTGAGTGTTACGATAAACATGATTGCTCCTCGATGGGGTAATTGAGATCTTCCTTTTAAAAACTTGTTGAATTTTTCTATGATCGAAGTCTGTTCAAGAACCCCCGACATCTCATATTTCTTATTTTCAGCAATCTGTTCAATATGCATAAAAAACTCAAGATCATCAACTGATAAATCATTAATCATTAATCTTTCAGTTTTTATAGTTATTCTATCATTTAAATTTATCATCGGTTTTTTACCCTTTAATGATGAAAAAACTGAGCTAATAGAAACTCTGTTAGCTCCAGATTGGTTTCATTTCATCAATTAACTCATGATATCGTTGTTTGATTAACTCATACTGATGTTTCAGTTCATCCATGTTACTCACTCTAAATGCATTTTCTACCAATAATGCATCACTTATCTTGTATTCAGTGCGGCCATAACGTAAACCAAAGTCAGCTTTTGCTGGACGATATTTGAGATTAAGCAACACACTCAAGTATCTTGAAATAAAACCCATGTAGGTGGGAAACACATCATAAAACTGACCTCTTAAAATACCTTTTTCAATCTCAAGCATGATTAAGAAATCCATTTGAGTTGTTGTAGCAAAGAGTTTCTTTCCTCTTTCTTGAATTGATTGTGGACTTGAAGGAGCTGGTTGATAGATATTTGCTTTATCAAACCATACAACAGCATGACCATGTCGATCAGTTTCCATGAGTTTATCTGGGTTGCTGACTTTCAAAACCGCGATATCGAGATAGATCATGGGTTCTGTTTTATCGATAATATAAAAGCATTGTGATGCACCATGCCATGTGGGTTCTGGAAGCCTAAATTTGCGAATGATACCAAACTGTTCCTCGATGAAATGATCGAGCTCTAAAAAAGTTCTTTCAACTTGATCATCTTCAACAACAAGTGAAAGATCAAGATCAGAATACTGATCAAGACGGTTGGTTGCTGCTGAACCCCCCTCCCATGCAGCATGAATATAGCTATTTGTCGAAACCCATGTTCTAAGTTTATTGACTAAATCAATTCGCTTTATCATCTTTTATCTCCTAATGTTAATATAAAAAATTCACATTTTGTGTAAGTTACTTAATTATTTATTTGATTAGCGATATCATCTATCATTAAGTAATTAACAAAAATTCTTGATTAATTAGTTCACGGATTATACTCATAAAAACATCTACGACAATACTATTTCCCGCTTGTTTATAGGTTTGAGCTCTTGAAACTACAATTTTAAAGTCATCAGTAAATCCCATTAACCTAAGTGCTTCTCTAGGTGATAACATTCTAATACGATTTTCATCAACTGTAATATAATTATCAATACCCGCTCTATGTTTATTACCCATTGTTGATAACAATGGCCGTGCAACTTTTAAATCAATCTCCGGTTTTTGGTAAAAACCTTTAGTCCCTCCAGCAAGAACATATTTCATAACAGCGGGAGATAATATGTTTTTTTGATCCACATTACCCGGAATGTTCTCTAAAACTAGTCTCCCATCAATTGGATTTGACTTAAATGATCCAAATCTGCAATTATCTTCAAGAAAATCACTAAGTTTATACTTTAGTATTTCTCCTGATGGAAATACGAATTTTCTATTTGATTTTACACCAACAATAAATACTCTACTTCTATTTTGTGGAATTTGAAAATCTAATGCGTTAATTATTTGATGGGTTATAGAGTAACCTTCAAGTCGTTCAAATCTATCTGATATAATGGTCCAAGTTCTCTTTTTATCATGAGTGAACAATCCTTTAACATTTTCATAAATGAATACTTTGGGTTGAATACTTTTAACAAGACGCAAAAAATCAAAAAATAGGTTTCCTCTTTCGTCAATAAATCCCTTTTGATCTCCAACAATAGAAAAGCTTTGACACGGACTACCTCCTACAAATAAATCGACTTTATTAGCAAAATCCTTTCCATCGAGCAGCCTAATATCATGAAAAAATTTATCTTCATCTAAGTCATAATTTGCTAAATATGATTTTTTAACAAAGTTTGTTTTTTTTGATTGATTAATTAACTGATCAACATACTCTTTTTTTTGAGAAAAATTCTTCATTTTGAAAACTTTTTTTTGTTCGTTTATAATATCTACATCGATTGTGATACCTCCATTATCACAAGCAAAAATAATTTCATGCTGTATCTGCAGTCTCTTTAGAGCAAACTCAATCGAACCAATACCGCTAAAAACAGTTGAGACTCTCAATTTACTCATTAAAATCAACTACTTTCAAGATTTGTATAACTAATTCCTTTAGAACATCAACAACAATTGAATTACCTGATTGTCTATATATTTCTTTATCTGGAACTGCAATTCGAAAGTCATCTGAAAATCCCATCAACCGTAAACACTCTCTTGGTGTAAGTTTTCTTATATAACCAAGTTTACCTTTATATTCGCCAATATAGGCTTTCGTGTCCACTAAATGGTTATGTTTATTTTGATCATATTCTTCCATGACAAAATCACCATTCCAATTAAATTGTTGGTTTGCTTTTTGTGTACTGATAATTCTCTGATCTACTTTTGCTCGATTTTGATATTTGCGATTTGTAACAAACTCAAATCCCTTTTTCCCTAAATAATACTTTGCTTCAACATCAGTTTCTAAATAATCTTCTAATGTTTTTGTTAATTTATATTGATTTGGAAAATCAAATTTCACCTTTTTTGCAAAACCAACAACAAATAATCTTGCTCGATTTTGTGGTATACCATAATTCATAGAATTTAAAACATCGTAGAAAATGGTATAATCTAATGAATTGAAAACGCCTTTTATAACATCCCAGGTTGCTCCTTTATCGTGTCCCAACATACCTTTAACATTTTCAAAAATAAATACTTTGGGGCGTATTTCGTTGATAAGTCTTGCATACTCAAAAAAAAGTGTACCTCGTGTATCATTTAAACCTGCTCGTTTTCCAATAATGGAAAAACTTTGGCATGGACTTCCTCCAACAAATAGATCAATTTTATTTTTATAGTTTTTACCATCTATGAATCTAATATCTTCATACCAATCTAAATTGTTAGCACCATGATTTTCCATATATGAAGTTTTGACAAAGTTGATTTTCTTGGTACTCTCGTACAACTCATTTACATATCGATTGATATTTGTTTGATCATACGGATTATTTTTACAAATCTCTTCAAACGAGACATCCAAATTTCTTTCTCCATTATCGCATGCAAAAACTGTATCAAAATCAATATTAAATTGTTTTAGTGCTTCTTCTATTGCTCCAATTCCGCTAAATACTGTTCCAAGTTTCATCTATTAATCTCCCATTTACTAAACTCATCATCTTGTAATTTTTGATTGAAACTTCCGTTTTCCTCAATATACAATATGAAGCAATAGTTGCATAACTTTCGAATTACTATTTTGCATAAATCGCCTAAGCATAGTCTTAGATAGCACCTTAAAATCTCATCACTTGTATCGAACTTTAGATATTTCGCATATTCATTTATTGTAGGTGGTTGGATCTTATGTAAATGGTCAATCTTAATTACCCATTCAAGAGATTTCAATGCTGAATCTTGAGTAATCAAATTGCTTTTATAACAGGACTGCAAAGCATTTGATCTTAGCTTCTCTAAAAGTACTGTTGTATTCAGTTTTGTGACTAGTAAATCTAAATAAAAATAACCCGTTAAATTATTCAAGAACTTTTTAACTTCATCCACTTTTTCACTCATATAATACTGTCCGACACTTCTATCTTTGATGCCATGATGTTGAGCTTCAATCAAAGCCTCGCTGTTTGGTACAATGATAATCAATTGATCGTTAACAATCTCCATTGCCATAATTAAGTCTCCTAATATTCATATCCCTGCTTAACTGATAATAGAAATATATCTATTGCTTGTTTTTTCAATCTATCAGATATGGTTGTTTGATATCTTACGCTCGTCTCGATTCTTCTTATTATTCCCATTTGCTTGTTACTCAAAACATTATGTGAACTATTCCAAATGCTTAATTTGGTCCATGTTGATTCCTCTCTAAAATTATAATCATCCTCAATATACTTTTGTGCAAGATTTATTGGGAAAAAGTCGACTTTTTTTGTCGATTTAAGGTGACCAATATAAGGAATTGCTAGTACTTTTATTGATTCCCAACATTCATCCTTTCTTGCCCACATAGGGATATTTCGATAATTGATAGGTGCATCAATTAACTTATCTCTAACCTTAACAGTTGTCCTGTAAACCAATTCCATTAATTCCTGAGATAATTTTTGATTTTCCCATATTTCTCCGAGATCTAAATGCATATCCAACTCATAGCTAATCTTAGCTATAGTATATGCAACAACGTTTGCCTTAAATTCAAGTTTTTGATTTCTAACGATTTTATCAACTTCTCTAAAAAGAATAACCGAACCAACAATATTTTTAAAATAATCTTCATCAACTTTTATGATTTGATTACGCACATGATCATTAAAATAAACAAAATTCTTTTCTCTACCAAGTGCAACAATTTGTGGCATAGATTGCCATGAAACAACACTTTTTGCAATATCAGTTTTAGAAAACTTATATTTAGGTGGATTCTCCTTTTCAAACTTCTTTGAGTTTTTACTTCGTCTTTTATATGCTAGATATTGACCTCTATTTCGTTCAAAGAACCAGTGATATTCGCTATTCCATAAAATTTTTCTTGATATTCTATCAAGATCAATATAGTAAGGATCATTTGAACTTAGATCTGATTTATTTATTGCTGTTTGAGTATTAGCATACAAAGAAATAGATTGGACCAAATCAAAATTTGTATTAATATTTTTAATTATCGTCAATTTGACCGGTACCAATACATCCTGTAATTCGAGCTTGTCATTAAGCGCTTCGTGAATTGTTGCTGTAGTTTGCCCACCATTGACAATCTGCCAATCATTAAGACTTATTATTTTGCAATATTTGTCGTTAGTCTTTTTTATTATCCCCCCTGTAGCAACTGTAGAAAGACCGTTGTTGTATGCTAAAAATTCAGATGGTGATTCATTTATTGTTTGCCATATTCCTTTATTAACTTTTTGTGTTTTTTTTAGGTATGACCTAACATTAGAATCAAGTAAAGATAATCCATACTTATCGTATAATTTCCCTAAGACATAGCCTTTTATCACAAACAAATAAATATCGAAATCCTTAGTGGAACTAACATTTATAGCATCTATCTCTGTAGATAGTTCTGCAAAATTAATACTAATTGTTTCATCACTTTCTCTAAAATAGTCCGAGAAGTCATTCAAATCAATATATCTTATCAGTATGCTCCTACCTTTTACATCAATTGTCGAATCCTCTTGCATACTTGATGGAACAACCATATTTGTGAAATAATTCACAATTACGTTTTTACTACTGTTACTAATCCTTTCAGATATTTCATAAGTCATTGAAGTTGTACCGAATGCATTATATCTTCTATCATAGACAATATTAAAAAAATTATATAATCTACGCATGATCTTTTGATATCTTTCTTCTTGAATTTCGAAATCTTTCGTTGGTGATATATAGTAATCAGATATCATCAATATCATGTCATCTTCGTCAAAGTCGGAGTAAAATCCATCAATTGATACGTCAAGTGCTTTAAATTCCTCATTTATCACTTCTAGCTCTTCACAACTTGTTTCTTCAACCAATTCAAAAGCGAAACGTAAAAAACTATCTTTTACAGGGTAAACTGAATCGTTTTCAAGTATACTCTTGTTGACATTTTGTATTATTTTTGCGTTAGTTTCAATTAGCTTGTCCATCAAAAATAGGATCTCCTTTGATAGATTTTAAATCGAGCTTATATCTAATATCAAAAACTTCTGTGGGTATGTGAGCTTTCTTTATTCTAGGAAAGTTTTCATCTATTAGATAACTAATAATTTTAACAACTCTATATCTATTATGTGGAATATAAGTTTGTATATCAATTCCTAGTGAAAATAATTTTCCGATAAATATTCTTTTCAAGTTTATATTCGTAAGTTTCGCCATAATACTTTGTGAAAGATCAATAATTGTTTCGCCATTGTTAATCTTTTCTAATGCATAAAAGTGTAGATAAACAGGTAAAATAAGTGGTTCAAGTTGATTTTCACTTGTAATCATAATAGTCCTATCATTGAGTTTAATAGATGATTTTATCTCAATTTCGTAGTCATCAAAAACAAAATCTCGACGTCCCATTGAAGGACCTTCCCAGTTCATAACAATATCGTCACTCTTTAATTGCATTTGATTATTGAGTTCATATAACTCTGCAAACAATCCTTGTTCTTGTATATCCGTTAATACTTCACTTGTTTTTTTCGAAAAAAAATCTAGATAAGCTTTGAATATTTTCTCTATTTTCATAATTGTATCCAAGCTACTTATCGAATCTTGAATTCTTAAAACAATTGATGTAGTAAATGCGAGAAATGCCTCATCCAAACTAAGGTCAGTTAGTGAAATCACGAGATAAATACTATTAACAGATAAATCGAGTTTTTCAATAATAGAGATAGATAATCCATTAATTTGCAAAGGTAAATAATCTCTCAAATCAATAGGATTGAATTCAATATAAATCTGTCTATTTCCATCAATATTGTTCGATATGAAAATACTATTTTTTGATATTAATAGGGCTTCAATTCTATGGTTTCTATTCAAATAGAAATTGCCTTCCTTTAGTTTTTGATCAAGGCTTTCCCACCTTTTATATACATAATATTCATCAATCATTGTCATCATCTCCATACAAATCTATTTCAATATCACGTTCATAGCGTTTGTTAACATAATAATCTACAGCTATATCTGATTCGCGAGAGCTTTTTGAAAACCAAATAGCTAATCCTATTACACCATTTCCATTTTCTACTGGATTTTCCCAATTTTGAATTTGTTTATTACTATTTGATGTTTTATCAGTTTTAGCTTTATGGAATAAATCGATATCGTATATAGATAGTATACCGTTGTTCGATGTGAATGTTGATGATATAGTATCATTAGATTGAGAAAAGCTGGTGATTGTTTTATATTCAATACTATCTTCATCATAAAATTCTTTGAAATCACCGGGATCACTAATTGCTCTAGTTAATATTATATCTTTACTTCCACTATCACATCTACTGCTTCTACGGGACTTTGATATTTGAAATCCAGCTATACTATCTATTAATTCTTTTCTATTTTTTGAACTTAGAATAATTGTCCAGTTATTTAATTCATTAATGGATTTAGCAAGATTAATATAATTTATCCATAACTTGATGCTTATTCTATTACTATATTCCTCACTCTCATGATAATTATTAAGGAATTCAATTATCTTACTCGAATTGACATTTTTAAAAACAACCTTTGTGTTTTTTCTTATCTCATATGTTCTTAGATTTTGAAGCAATTTAACTACTGCATTTCTATTATTCTCTTTTTCTCTTAAATCAAATGTTATAGTTTGTTGTAAAGTGTTTGAGTATGCTACTTTTATTTTTCTAGCATTTCTCATTTTTGTAGCAGCAGTAGGAGCTAATTGAGGTAATGTTTTAACTTTAATTTGAAATTCTAACGGTGTCAATCTCATATGATTCATTTCAAGTATGTTTTGTTTAAAAGCCTCAACTGCATCAGCGACATTTAAAAAATCATTTTTAATCCCGTTAGAAGTATAAATTCTACATAAATCTATCCAACCCTTACGATAACCAAACCATCTTCCCATTTGAAGCAGTGTATCAAATGCACTGGTTCTTCGAAAATAATACGAAGTGATCAAGCCTTCAAGGGTTAAACCTCTTGATAATTTATTACCTCCTATTGCAATATGTTGTCCTTGCTTTGTTGATTCATAATCAATATAGTCTAGCGAATCTGAATTGAGTACAACTATTTGACCTTTTAACATCTCGAAAACGTTATAGATTTCATTATCGATTTCTTCCCAAATGTCATCCGATTCAACTTTTTTATATGCTTCTGATTGTATCTTAAGATTTGAGAACCAATAATCTCGATATCTCAGCTTTTCTTTTTTGTCATACTTATACAATCTATGCATATTGGACACAAAATCTTCTACTAAGGGTTTCAATTTATTAGCTGGATATTTTCTTGAACTGATATGAATAAGCATGGTATTGTGCTCAAGAATTCCTCTAGATCTTTTCACTGCAGATGAAACTATGAAGTGCATTAATGCATCAACCATTGATTCAGGTATCTTCGAGTTTTCACTTTTGAGAAAGTTCAATATTTCTTCTTCATCATCTACTTCAATAATCAAATCCGGAAGATTATCTTCCTCTTCATCTTTATTTATATTTCCAAAAAATTCTCTTATGCCTGAATAGTTTCTAGGGGTAGGTATGCTTATTATAAAATCATCAGGATAGATATCTTTATCTTCTTCATTTTCATAATCAGTATTAATAAACACATTGGCAAATGGTGTAGCTGTATATCCTATATATGAGTATTTGTTAAGCAAACTAAGAATAGTTCGAATATATCGATTAATTGTTGTTGCTTCTTCAATGCTATTTCCTGATTTTGTATTAACCGAGGCTTGATCTACTTCATCATCAATTATAAGGATGGGTATATCAATTTTCCCACTACTTAACTTGGCATTTTTTGAAATATAATTAATTACATTCTTAAGTACAGATGAATTCTTTTTAACAACCAATAAAGTTGGAGGCATATCATTATCAATAGGTATCATTGAAGTAATCTTCTTGAAATCCCCTGCAACTGTTGTTTCATCAGAGTATGTAAAACTTTGAATACGGAATTTGTCAATTGGTGCATTTATTAAGCCCACTCCTATTGCATTACCACTCTCTTGATTATCTTTTGTAATTTTTCCTATAAACTCTTTATCCAATCGCATTTGGGTTTGATATCTTAAATCATTTGTCAATCCAGCAAGCACAATAATCATCTTAAAGCCCGCATCGACAGCTTTATTTATAAGACCCGTATAATTTGCAGTTTTCCCTGATTGTATATCTCCTAAAACTAATCCTTTTTTTCTAAATCCTTTATCTGTCTTTGGATTTGCGAGATGATCTAATATTACATCAGTAGTTTCATCAATATCTTTAATAGATGACCATGTCCAATCTTTGTATGTAAGTAAATATTTTTGGTATCTATTCCAAAAATTCCACTCAATAGTATTTCGCACATCATTCAACCATGGATGGAAGCCCTTGGGTTCGAATACAAGCGGAGGGTTTTCATTAACATAAAGCATTTCTGATATAAATGCATTTATATCTGGATCATCTAATGAAACATCACTAAAGTGTTCTGATGCTGTAGATATAAAAAATTCTATAAGTTGTCTAGCTTTATTAAACTTCTCTTGAAAAGTTGGAAATATATCAAAATATTTACCAACAAAAAACGAATGCATAATATCCTTTATTCTAGTCAAATTCTCAATCGTCATTTATATCTTCCCCTTATCAATAAGAATCTCATTCATTAGAGATAAATAGTCGGAAAATGGTTGCATGTGGGCTAGTCTTTTTAGAATTTCCATTTTTTCCATACCTATTTTTTCCATTTTTAAATACTCATCAAGTAAAGTTTTTTCAAAAGTATCCTTATCATACTTCGTTTGTTCATAAGATATATTCTTTTGAATCTCTTGTATTGGTATAGTTGAAGAAATCAACATGAATAGCTTTTCTTTATCTTTTTTTTGCATAAATTTCGTCAATTCTTCAATTATTGGATGTTGATTATTGATCATAAGTGAATAATTGTTTTTATTTTTTTCTAATATCCACACATTAGTATCTAATTCGCTTTTTTTCTTTTTTTTGGGAGTTGGATTAAGTTTATAATTATAATTATCACTAGACTCTTTTCTAGCTTGTTTTGCTATTTGTATAAATCTCTTTGCTAGCATAGAAGGTACTGATGCTGAATTTTTAGCGAAATTAACGTTAAAGTCTAAATCAAGTTCATTAGGTATTGAAACTCTTATCCGTGCATAGTTCGATTTATTATCTATCTTAAGTCCTTCTAAATCTAACCATCCCCCATTTACTATAAGTCTTTTATTTTTAAAAATATGGAATCCTTGTTGATCTTCTAGACCTTTTCCTAATATCTCAATTTGATCTTCACTAGATAAATCCTCGTAAACAGGTAATATAAAGGGTTCTATTTCAATGATTTTGCCTTTATATGGTTCTTCAATAAGACCCAATGATCTTGTTTTAGGATGTTTTCTAAAAAATATATCTTTTCCAATAATCAAGCAATTATTAATGTATATTTTAATATCATCATCTTTGATATAATCATAAAAAACTTTTTCAATATGCTTTTCAACTTTCTCAGCCAAGTAGAAAAAGTGGTCCTTTAGAAGTCCTTCATCTACATTTAAAAACTTCAAATTGCTCCATTGTACTATTGTACCAGATGATTCAATGTCATAATCACCTTCTATAAAGTCAACAGTCCATTTTTCTGTTTGAACAATCTTATCAATATCTAATCTTACCGTTATAATATTTGTATTGTTTTTTTTAGATGTTACAGTTAATATTTTCGCATTAGATGCGGTTGCTGCTTTCAACCCTAATCCAAATCTTCCCAAATCACTTGACGATCTTTTGTCATTTATGGATCTTTTTGCTATTGTCATACAGTCAATAAGGCCGCGTCTATCCATTCCGACACCATCATCCACTATCCTAATGGTTGATTCCTTCATTTTGAAATCAAAAAAAATATCAATTCTCTTTGCATTTGCTGCAATACTATTATCAATAATGTCTGCAATAGCTGCTGGTAATGAATAACCTGAAAAACCCAATGTTTCAATCAAATTGGCTGATGGTGGAATTTGAACGGATTCCAGTATTCTCACAATAAATTACCTCCCCAAAATTCACATGTATATATTGTTATTAAAATAAGTTTAAAAATTCGTGTTATTAGGATTTTTATATATAAAAAAATCCCGTGAAATTTGCTTGTTGATATGATTATAAAATTATTTATATAAAATGAGTCGATGAAAAAAACGAATTATCGATTATCCTTCTTTTTTCATCACTGGAAACACAATCAGCAACACAACCAACAACCCATAAAATCCTGCTTGAACCGGTTCAATTTCAACCACTTCAACCTGTTCTCTTTGCATCAATTGTGTAATCCGATCCATCTCTAAATCCGTAACCTTCACATTATAAAACGTATTATTCAAATAAAGTACCAAATACTTTTCTTCTTGATTCCGATGGCTTCTTCTTGAAAATCTTGATGGATAAACTTCAGCTTTATCAATCTCAAAGACAGACTCTTCAATCTGACTCCACGATTCCACCTGATTCCAATTGGCAACTAAAATCTTTCCATCTTTCCATGTTAAAAGGCGATAGTCAAAAAGCGCGATCGTCACAATCACAAAAAACAACACAACTTTGATGATGACTAAACGCATGACTTCACCTTCTTTTTTTACTTTTTACCTCGAATGTATGAATTAGGATACGTGATGTCTGCCCCAACTTCACTGGCTTCATTGATCACAATATAAGGATTTCTGAGTAACACACGTCCTAAATAGACTAAATCACAACGTTTTGATGAGACTGCATGTTCTGCCATACGCAGATCTGTAATGAGTCCACCACCGATCACAGGTAAACCTGTCAATTCTTTGACACGTTTAGCGAGATCGAGTTGATAACCAGGATATGCATTGATCTTCACCAAGACATTTCCCCCTGAACTCACATCAATTAAATCTAATCCAAGATCTTTCACACTGTTAATCGCTTCACTGATCGTCTCCGGTGTCACACCGCCTTCAACATATTCATGCGCTGATACACGAAGGACAAGTACTTTTTCTTTAGGCCAATACTTCACGACCTCTTCCATCACTTCTTTTAAAAAGATCTTTCCATCAGCGTATTGATCCATACGCTTATTGGAGATAGGTGATAAGAATTGAAAGATTAAATAACCATGGGCACCATGGATTTCTAAGACATCATAACCCGCTTCATTCGCGCGTCTTGCTGCTTGACCGAATGATGTCACAACTTCTTTAATCTCTTGGACCGTCATTTCTTTAGGTGTTAGATAATCGCCACCATAAGTGATCGCAGATGGTCCAATCGGGTGATCGACTTTTGCTTTTCTTCCCGCATGGTTGATCTGAATGCCTGCAACAGATCCGTTTTCATGCATGATGTCAACAAGCTTTTTAAGTCCTTTGATATGATCATCTGACCAAATACCCAAATCTTGATCCGTGATTCTGCCATTAGGCATAATCGCTGTTGCTTCTTGGATGATTAAACCAACACCACCTACTGCACGTGTGCCATAATGCACCACATGGAAGTTGTTGACTTCACCTTCATGGTTCGCTGAATACATACACATCGGTGGCATCACCACACGATTTTTAAGTTTTATATTCTTCAATAAATACGCATCATATAACATAAAAAAGTCCACCCTCCGGTAAGGAATTCTTATCCTTATTTTACCATGAAAGCGGATTCTTTAAAGTGTTTTCTTTGAATCGAAGAAAAAGATGTTATGCTAGTGTGTTGTTTTGTGAGGGTAACAACAACAAGACAATCAAGTAAAAATGACTTAAAAAGAAAATCACAAGCATCAACATAATCCCCATCGACATGTATTCACCCACCAACATGGTGAATCCAACGACGATTAATAACACATAACTTAAAGGTAAATAGAGAAGCGTATACGGATTCGTCTTTGAGTCACGAAGCCGTCTTGTCATGAGTGATAATGTGGATGGAAATGATAAGATCGCATAAATCAAAAAGCTTAGAAAGAGGTTTCTTGGAACAATGATGACCAGTTGTCCTAAAAAGAAAATCAATGTTAACATGATGATGAGAAACTGAAAAACAAGGGCATAAGCTGACTGTTGAAGTGTTGTTTTTCCTTTAAAGTCAAACGTATGCATAACCATTTCTTTAAGCTGAATCAATAGTGTTTGAAAACCTTGTTGGATTTTAGATATCATTTAAATTCACCACGCGATGAAGTGTACGAGTGATAAGACCATCGATGATTTGATACTGCGCTAAATAACCACCTTCACCATTCACAAAGACATGGTATCCTGCATAGTTATCTTTTTTCGCAACCACTGAAATCAACGATTGTGTTTCATTCAATATGATAAATCGTGTCTGTGTCTCAACAAGAATAAAGGGGACTTCTCCGGGCATGTAGCGCTGAAAAATGGGTTGATGTGCAATCACTTCTTCATTGATATGATAGGAATCTGTACAGAGACCTCCATGGACACATTGCTTGATTTGATAATCCGAGGTTATGATTGAGACATTGAGTGTATTGTAACGGCCTTTATAGATGATGCCCCATGTGGCATCGGTGTTTTCTTCAATCACAAGCCATGTGGACTCATCATAGAGTTCAGAAACATAATAGAGATGATCGTCATAGATGACCAATAATTCAGGTACTAAATCTAAGTCATCAGCATCCAGTAAATCTAAAGATTGGTCATAATATTCAATTTTTCCGTCGTTATAATGAGGTACATAACTTTCTAATATCCAACGGTAAGACACATAGATATAATGCTGAAGCGGGCTTAAACTGATCGATCCATTCATGTTACCGGTTAAAAATTCACGGTTCATGGAGAGTGAAATCAGCTGTTTTTCACCTTCAAAAGATCCCACCAAATAACCTCCATAACGTGAATTAATGACGAGAGGTTCTTCGATGAAGATCGGTGTCGTATAGTTACCCTCGATAGCAATCGGATAAATGATGATCGATTCATCGTCATCATCAGAAAATCTTGCAAGATATAGGTTCCCATCCTCTAAAACAACGAAAAACGATGCGTTTTTTTGATTTTCATCCAGAAAAACAAGGGATTCAAATCGAACAAGACCATCCTCTTTGACTTGATAATCAGTGATGGTGCGTTGACATGCGGATAAACTGAGTGTAAACAAAACCAAGGATAACAAGATGATCATTTTTTTCATCCGATTATACCTCCTATCGTTTTTAGTTTTGAATCGCTATAAAATCATCAAAACTCATGGGTTCTGGTAAAACAATGTCATAGCTTCCATTGTGTGAGATCACAAGGTAGACGTCACCACGATACATAAAGATAATGGCATCTTCTTCCATGAGATGAAAGAATATCACGTCATGCATCGCATTTTCAATATAGGTATTCAATGCATCCGATATTGTTTTCAGTTCTGTCGTATGAGCATGTGCCATATAGAACATGTTCATCTGTAAAGCGTTCGAGATATTTACATAGTCTTTTTCTCTTAAGTGATCAATGATCTCATGAAATGTCATCTCCATGGGATGATCAACAACATGAACATAATCGCTAAGGACAGCATCTCTTCTCACAAATTCAACATAATAGATGATATATTCAACACCTTGACATGATGCATAAATCATCTTGATCTGTTGTGTAGGATCTAATTTCACTTCAACGCGTTCAAAACGATTTAAGACTTCATCACTTAATCCAGGTAAATCCCATTGTCGAGCATCACCAATCGTCATGGACATCTCCGCAATAATATCCACGTGATGACCCGCATAAATTTCTGCAACGATTTCATCCATCTCAACATGTTTTGCTTGACTTGCCCAATGAAAATAGACAGTAAACGTTCCAAAACATAGAAGGATGATCACTTCAATAACAATCATTTTTTTCTTCATGGTAGCCCCCCACTTTTATGTTAATTTTATCATATCACAAAAACAGCCAATATGAAGAAAAAAGTGACTCAAGTCGATGCATCACTGCGTTGATCTCGTTATTTCATGATGGATTTCTCATGTTGTATGTATCATTGACCTATGATGATCGATGATGTCAATCTCTCAAAGAGAAAAAGATAATCGGAGCCAAACAAGGCTCCGATTCTCATTATTCAAGTTCCAAATACTTCTTGGTTTCGATTTTTTTGGATTCTTTTGGGATTTGAATCTTCAATACCCCTTTATCAAATGAACCCTTGATGTCCTGCATATGGACATCACCAACGTAAAAACTTCGTCTCATGACACCATAATAGCGTTCACGACGGATGAACTTGCCATTCGGATCATCGTTGTTGGCTTCATGCTTTCTTTCAGCTTCAACCAATAGATAACCTTCATCCAGGCTTACCTTCACATCCTGTTTATCAAATCCAGGCATTTCGATGGCCAATTCGTAGCCATGATCATTTTCTTTGATATCTGTTCTCATGGAGACATCATTACCAAATGGTGAGACTCGAAATTCATCGAACAAACTATCAAAGAAGTCTCGGTCTTTTTTGAGTAAACTCAACATAAAACATCTCTCCTTTTTAATTGTTCTTTTTTGAACTTATTTAAGTTCAACTCTATTATATTACATCGAATTGGCACTGTCAATAGTTAAGTGCCAATAAAATAAAAAATGTCAATCATCTGACATTTTTTTGGTGAGTTCATTCCACTTTTCTCGTAAGTTTATCCGATGCTTTTTATCGAGTAAAAGATAACGTTTGATAAATAACGCAGTGACAATGATCAATGGAATCACTGGTGTTCCTGGACCAAACCAGAAAAGAATCACCGCTGTCCCTAATCCAATCATATAAGCATGTCCTGAGATCGTCCCGAGTACAAAGACAATAACCGCCCACCCATGAAAAATCATGTAACTGATAAACAGAGCGATCAATCCACGAACGGACTTCATGCTCTTGATGATCGCCCAGACCATCAAGAAAAACTTTTTCCAAAACAACCAGAAACGTTTCATATGAAAAAAAGAAACACGTCCGTGTTTACTTTTTGTGCGTGACCTCAGGTTTTAATTTCCCTTGGTCAAACGCTTCAGGATAAGGGTACGCTTCTTCTCTCATCCGTTTAAATAAGACATAAACAAGACCTCTGGGAACATCGATTCTGGATACAACACCAAAACCCTTTTCTCCTTCAACCTTGACTTTTTCACCAATCAAATAGGTTTCATTACTCCAAGCCATATCATTCACCTCAACATTTATTATATCATAAATCGTCTTTCTTTCATCCATTTTTTGGACGATACGTTCTTAAAATGGAACCGATCAAATAAACTTTTTCTTCGTCCTCTTGTGCTTTAATAAATGAAAGAATCTTACTTGCATCTTGATTAGGATTTAAAGTTTGTAACGCGACGAGATCCGATGCAAAAAGAGGATGGTTTTTATCGTGTATATTTTTGATTAATCCAAGTGCATACTGCTCATGCTGTCTGATAAATTTGAAGAATCCAAGCAATATTTTTGGTAAAGGTTGATAAAGGTCAACACCTTTACGATTTTCAAGATCAAGTGCCATGTCGTAAAGTTTAATGACTTGAACTTTAGCGATATAGTCCACCAATTGATTGAGCTCTACATCTTTTTCATACCATCCGATCACTTTTTTGAGTAACCCCAAACGCCATAAGAAGCGGTGCGACGATGCATCCGACAATTGATATTCCTTCATAAAATGAACTTTAATTTCTTCAAGTTTTTCAAGATTCAACGTTTCAAAGAGTGTATAAAGCTCTTCAGGAATGGATGTTTTCGCTTCGGTATGCTTCAAATAAGCTAGAATATCTTGGGTTAATCGCTCTTTTTCAATTTGATAAGCATCCAGTAACGGTTGGAGATAGACATCCTTCGTTTTAACTTCTAGGTTGTTTTTTTCAAAGATATACGTATGATAACTAAATTTTTCTTTTGTCAAGTGTTCCGTTGACAACATTGAAAAACCCATCCCCCCATCCGGATAGGTCCGATGGGTGGGATGACCCACGATATCATTTCGGATATATTTGAGTTCATGAAGTGTTTTATTTTGGTTTACGTTGATGTGATACTTATACTGTGTCAGCCCAATGGCAAGATCATAGAGGGCATCAATCGCAACAAACAACCCTTGAAGGATCCCAAACACATCTAAAAGAATGGCACCTCGTTCATCCTGTTTTTCAACCGTATAACGCTTAATCATCAAATCGACATGTTCAAGCATCGAAAAAGAGGACCGGGCACGATAGCCATGACTGTTTTTTTCATCGCTTCTTGTTTCATCAACGTATGTTTTTAATGCTTCAAGACTCATATGCTCTCCTTAATCTTTTGAATTAAAACAGGTGCTGGAAGTTGCTTATAGAGAGGACCTTCAATCAATTGAACACCGAGACGTTCAAGGGCTTCTTTCTGATCTTTTGTCTTCACGTTACGAATCACTAAAGCCATTTGAAAAGATTCAAGCATCTCTTTAACTTTAGAAACATAACTGTTCCATTTGATGGATTCTTTCTTTAAGTCGAGATGGAGTGCGTGAAAGGGGTAGGATAAAGCCATGTCGAGGGATGTGGTATCAAGTGCAATCCCACGATCGATCAACTCTTGAATTTGGTTGGAGTAATGCGAGGCACGAAGTTCCATATCAAATTTCATCCGAATAAACTCATTGGGAATGCCATAATCTTTGAGCATGCCGAGTAAATAAGGATTGAAAGTGGGTTCTAAGAATGTTTCTTTGGAAATGGGAATCGTGATTTTAATCAAACGTTCTGTTTTCTTCTCAAGTTCAACTAAAAATTCACACACTTTCTTGATGTGGAAACGTTCAACATCACCTAAACGATTGCGTTTTTTTGCAATCGCTAAAAGATACTTATTATCGATGGATAAATTGAGCAGTGCGAGTTCACTTTCGTATTGCCAAACTCTGTTTTTCTTGATATCGGTGATCTGATTGAAAACAAGACCCAACGATTTTTCTTCGATCGCAGCGTTTAAATGATCGATCACTTGTTGTTCAAAAAGCTCATCTTCATAGTCGCGATACACAAAGAAAACATAGTGTTCTTCTTTATCGCGTTTCGCTTTTTCTAAGGCAATGTCTAAAAACCGCAACAATTTTTCGCGATGTTTTTCCACGGTCACCACAGGATATCGCAAGATACCCATGTTGGCATAAAACTTTTCAAACTTGAGTGCTTTGGGTTCATAGACATCTAAATACCTGAAGTATTCTTTGACAATCTTTGTCACCGATCGAATATCGTTATAAGGTAGGATGACTAAAAGTTGATTGAAATCATACCGATACGTCGTCCCATCACTGAAATACTTCTTGGTGTGTTGAGCAAACTCTTTAAAATAGGCTTTCATCTGCTCATGACCATAGATATGTTTGAGTTGTTCATCAAGTTCGATGAGTAAAAGAGATGCTTTATCCGCACATTTTTCATCAAACTCATGGTTGAGCGCATGCCTGTTGGCTAAACTGGTCTCATCATCCACCGTGGCTTGTTCCACCAACGCTTTTTGTTCTAAAACACCCGATGTTTCATCAAAAAATAAACTCATCACCACATGCTCATCTCCTATCTTTAATCCATATAGTTTTTCTAAGATGTGCTTTTCTTGGTAGCGGTAGCGTAAAATCTTGTATTCTTCAGACTTACTGAGTAAACGTTGAACGGTTTCCTTATAGAGATTCACGTGTTCATAAGATACATCTCTTAAGAAGAGTTCCAGATGATGATGTTTGTCAATATGAAAGAGAGTGCACGCTTCATCATTATACGTCGATCTTGACTCTCTTAGTTCACGATAAGCTAAGATAGGTGCGTTGATCACCTTTTGGTAAAAGGCATTCTCACGCTTGATGCGTGACATCTTCTTTTCATCCATCACATGAGCAAAGAGTAGACCACTGATCAATTTGAGTAAATCGTAGTGGATGCCCGGGTCTTCTATTTTCTCGCCAAAATGGATGAGGAAAACACCGAGATCACCCAAGGGAAAGGCATAGATAAACTGAACATCGGTTTCATAATCTTTTTGTGTGACGACGTTTTTAGGGAAGCGAAGAACATTGGTTTCTTCAAACACATCTTCTCCGGTATTGATCACATGTTCGATGACTGTAGTCTGAATGGCTTGTTCTAAAATGGTTTTATCGTAGAGACGTTCGACTTTGTAGTGGAAAAAATTAGGCGTTTCACCAGGTAAATATAAAATGGCATCTTTAACCTTCACATAGGTTTCCATGTGCATGAAAAACTGACGCAAATACTCTCTGAGTGGTAATTTTTCATCGATCAAATGGGAGAAACAAATGAGATCGTGGGCACGCTCTAAATCTTCTAAGAAGGTTGAATGACTGATCTTTTTTTCGCTGACCTTCTCGACAAAAACGATGTGTTCTTCCTTAGGCTTTTCAATCTCTTGTTTCGGTTTATTTTTTTCAATCGTTTTTTGCAGACTCTTGAGTTTCTTGGTGTAGTAATCCACAGATGGTTTACTATCCATCTTTTGATAAAGCTTGATGATGAGCTCATACATCACTTTTTTAAAGCCATCTTCCATCTGGTCAATCGCTTCATCGTGTTCAGCTTCGAGTGTGGATGCTTTATGGTAATCACCCTTAGCGAGATACGCTTCAAAAAGTGGTTTGATCAGTGAGGTTTTATCAGGGTGTTCTCTGAGCTCTTTGAGTGCTTTTTGAATGACATCATCATAGCGCTCTAAACGAATGAGAAGTTCCAATTCTTGATCGATGTATTGACTTTTTAAATCATAATTGTAGAGTTCTTCAAGCTGTCTTAAAGCCATTTCGTCTTGATGATCACGTTTGTAGATCTCAAAAAGTTCTTGGTAACAGTAAATCTTGGTTTGATCTGGGATGGGATCTTTTAAGATGCGAAGGATGTCATCTAAATAGGGTAACTGAAGTGCTTTTTTGTATAAGATATCATCAAGAAGGCCTAAATATTGCTTCATGATGGGCAGTTTTTGTTTTCTTAAATCAATGTAGGTCTTCATCTCATCCAATTTTGAGAGATGGAAACATGCATCGATCACATGTTTTAAAATCTTTTCGTGATATGGGGTTTCCGCTTGAACTTCAATTTCTTTTAAAACCTTTTCACCCTCTAAAAATACGACATCATAGGCTTCAAGTGATAAACAGATGTCGAAGTAATAGCTAAAAGCCGCTTGGTAGTCCGTATGACTGAGCGACTGTTCGAGATAATCTTTAATGATTGAGAGACTATGCGGTTGTTTAGGAAGTTTTAAAACGTCAGATAGACGCATACCATCAGTCCTTTGTGATCTCCTGATAGAGGGTTTGAGCGAGATTTAAATATTTTGCTGAAAGCATGTTAAAGTCAAAATGTAGGACGTCAGAAAGCCCAATCATATGCTTACGAAGCGCAACTTGGTGCCACTGAAGGGCTTGATACATCCGATAAAAGCGAACTGAATCCGCTTCTTCTTTGGTAGCGGGTCGTCCTAAGTAGACATCGAGTAAGAGAAGAGCATCTGAAAATTGAACGTTTCCAAAAGATGCGATATCATAAGTCCATTCATTCCATCCTGCATATTCCCAGTCTAAAAGATAAAGACGTTTTCCGATCACGATATTGGAGCGCTGTGCATCGCCATGACAAAAGACTTTGGGTTTTGATGCATGTTCTTTTTCATACATGGTGATCCATTTCTTTTTGAGATCAAGGTAAAGATCTGACCGCACATCAGTGAATGATTCATATTTTGCGAGTCTTGGAATAAGCTCATAATCCGATGCAGGAGCAATCCCACTGTGATGAAGCTTTTTAAGGGCTTCTGAAACCTCAGGTAAGTGTTCTTTAAAATCGAGTTGTGTTAGCACGACACCTTCGACATATTTTGCTGCTTTTTCTCCTGTTTCAACGTCAAAATAGACCGTCTCATTGTTTAAATCAAGCGGTTTAATGATCTCTAAATTTTTCTTTTCTATCGTTCGATCAACGAAAAGATTGCCATCTTTTCCGATCACACGAAACGTATAATCGACATCATGGATGGCGATATGATACGTGAGATGACTCATCCCACCCATCAAGCGGTGCTTGATAATGACATCCTCTTCTTTGACGTTAAATGCGTGTGCAGCACGCTCTTGAATCAACTTTTCAATCGACATAGATTACCCCTGATAAAAGGTGACTTGACCGTTGTCATAGATGGCATACGAATGCATGCGATCGCCAAGTGCACCTGGATTAATAAATAGTATATTCTCTTCTGTTGTGAGATAGCGCTCATGGGTGTGACCGAAGATCACAACCTGGACATGTTGAATTTTAGCCTTAAGTTTAAGACGATCTAAACCAAATTTAACATATTCGAGATGCCCATGGGTGAGCATCACCTGAAGTCCACCTAAATCTAAGATACGGATATAGGGGAGATCAACCCCATAGTCGTTATTGCCTTTAACCGTGATGATGTGATGCCGTTCGTAGCGACTCGGACTTAAAACCATATCTCCAGCATTGAGATGATACTCGACATCTTTGTGTTTTTGGATGACTTCTTCGAGAAGATCAAGTCTTCCATGGACATCACTCGTGATTAAGAATCGCATCGATATCCTCCACTAAAAGTGCCATCGCTTTAGCGCGATGTGAGATTCTATTTTTTAATTCAGGTTCGATTTCAGCCGATGTTTTTTGATATTCGGGTAAGTAGAAAATGGCATCATAACCAAACCCATTAGACCCTCTTTCTTCCTGACCAATATAACCATCAAACTTACCTTCATATGCCTTAAAATCACCATTAGGATACGCGATGACAATGCTTGAAATGAAATAGGCGCGTCTGTCTTCAACACCCTTCATTTCATGAAGTACTTTTAAGTTGTTTTGATGATCACCATGACCTGAGTAACGTGCTGAATAAATACCGGGTCTTCCATCAAGTGCATAAACAATCAACCCTGAATCATCAGACATCGCGGGTAGATTGTATTTTTTTGCGACATGCATCGCTTTTTTAAGAGCATTTTCAAAAAAAGTCTGCCCATCTTCTGTGATCTCTTCGTGATCATTCACATCTTTTAAACTGATCAGTTCAACCTCATGATGCAAAAAAAGGGCACGTAATTCTTTGATTTTATGGGTATTTTGGCTAGCAATCATGATTTTCTTCATCAAAAAACCTCAATTCATGTTCTTTCTTTCTCTTTCTATATTATCACATATTTTCACTTGCCGTATGCATTCAATCCTTTTTCCGTTATAATGAAAGAAGGTGATATTTATGGATCAAGAAAAGGAACACATAACCTTTGAACAGATGTTTAAAGGCGATTTAAAACCTGAAAAGAAAGATAAACCCATCAATAAAAAAGGCTATATTTATGCCATTTTATTTTATGCTCTTGTCATGTATGTCATATCCACAGTCTTGGTTTTAGTGATGGTGGAAATCCCTTCCTTTGTCAATGAAATGGTCGAGGAAGAACGCGTGATCTATGAAGTAGCAAACGAAGTCGGTGGACTCGCCGTTATTCCTTCACGAACATGGAATGATTATCGTGAAGCCTATAAACATGCGATAACCGTCATTGGACTTTATGAAGACTATGTCGTGATCATCCATCCCTCGAATTTATCGAATGCTGAAGCGACACTTTTTTCCACCGTAGGAGGTACGGATGCAATCGCATTTGATCCCCTCAAATTGGTTGAAATGATTAAGTTTAATCCCAGTATCACATCCTGGGATGGTGGCGATGACTTGATCTTGATTCAAAGTTTAGCGTTACCAGAACCCGTGATCTTTGGTGCACCCGCTTACGTGATATCAGGACCCCAGCGTTTCCTTTCAACGGATGCTTCAGCTCTATTAAACTTTATCATCTATCTCATCATGATCCCCGGTATCATCTACTTTATGAAATCCGATCTTGAGATTGATTGGATGGAAGTAAAAGCCAAAGGAAAAGATATCATCTTACCCATCATCATCGGTTATGGTCTTGTGTGGGTAGGTAATATTGCATCCAACATCATCTCGACCTATCTTTCAGAATTACTATCGCTTGATATCGGCGAAGCCGTCAACCAACAAGCCATCATCGGTGCAGTGCAATCAAACTTAGGCATGTTGATGATCATCTCTGCTGTCTTTATTGGACCTGTCATTGAAGAGTTGATCTTTAGAAAAGCGCTCTTTGGTTTAATCAAGAAAGATTCAATCGCTCTATTTGTTTCGACACTCATTTTTGGATTGATTCATGTCGTGGGTGAAGCATCGCTTGCTGAAGCCCTCATCAATGGTGTATCTTACTTTGTGATGGGATTTGTCTTCGGTTATATTTACTTAAAAAATGATCGAAACATCTGGGTACCCACCATCGTTCATATCATCAATAACGGTATTTCCATTCTGTTCATTTTATTGCTTTTTTAGGAGGTAAACCATGTTTTTATATGCACCAGCCATCTGTTATTCCGGTTATCGTGAAAAGCAGAGTCCAATCACGAAAGTCTATCCTTCAGAAGATGAAGTTTTGGAAGATCTCTTGCTATTGCAAAAGAATTTTAAGTACATTCGCATGTATGACCCTTATACACATGCACAAACCGTTTTGAACGTCATTTCAAAGCGTAAACTTGACCTCAAGGTCATGCTAGGTGTTGAACCGCGTGGAGAAATCAGTAATCCCCATTGCCCATGGGGTGGTCTTCATAGCGATGAAGAGATTAAGTTTAATAAAGTATTCAATTATCAACAGCTTGATCAACTGGCATCCCTATGCAACACCTATGGTGACATCGTCTTAGCCGCTTCAGTCGGTAACGAAAACACCTCATCGTGGCATCATAATCTGATGAAACCTGAAACGATTGCTGCTTATGCTAAATATTTAAAGGGTAAGATCAAGCAACCCGTCACATTTTGTGAAGGGACACATAACTGGTTAGATCATGGTGATGTGATTGCAAAAGAAGTCGATTTTATCTCGATTCATACGTACCCCGTATGGATCAAGGTTCCACTTAAGGATGCTTTTAAACTCACGGTTGAAGATTATAAAAAGACCATCAACAAATACCCAGGAAAACCCGTTGTCTTTACCGAGTTTGGCTGGGCAACCATGTCCAATGGTCCGATGATTAAAGAAGAAACCAATGAGGAAGCTCAAAAAACATATTTGGATCAAATCATCCCTTGGTCAAAGAAAAACAAGGTCACGATGTTTATCTTTGAAGCCTTTGATGAACCCTGGAAGGGATCAGGAGCACAGGATGAACCTGAAAAACATTGGGGTATCTATGATGTCAAGAGAAATCCCAAATTGTATGCAAAACATGCGTTAAAATAAATACAATGGCCTTGCACGGTGTGCAACGCCATTTTTTTCTTTCAAACGCTTGTTTGAAATGTATGTGTAATGATCTCAACAATCGTTCTTATGGTATGTATGGTTTGTTCCCACTCAATCTCTTTTGCAAAAGGATAATTCGATTGATATGACGTCCAAAGTTGGATCATTCTGTTGTCTATTTCGATTGTATCTATGATTGTATGAATGTTTGGAAGCACGATATCCAATGATTTTCTATACTTTGCTGTATTCATGAATGCCTGTTGCAATTGATGTTTATTAATATGACATTCTTTCAAGTGCCACAAGATGTATACATCGTAAAAATCACGCATTCGTGTGTTCAAAACTCCTCGCGAAAAGATGGTTTCCATTTTTTCAGCTAGAACTGTCTCTAAATTGTATGATTTTAAACCAATGATTTGTTCGTCAATCATTTTTTTATACATAAAGTTAACTTCTCTTGGTGTGATTTGATCTCCAGTTGTAAAGTCAATCTTTATCACTTCTTTGAATCCATCGTAATCAACAGCAATAGACGCTCTATAACCCGGATAATCAGCATCACTGTGAATTTCTTCTATACCAATAAGATTCATCACCAAAAGATCACGTGTCGGTGTTGTAAGTATGTCTATTATGTATTTTGACAAATCATCTTTTTGCATGGATAGTGATTTCAATGTGATATCAATATCCATTGTAGTTCTTAAATTAATCATTGTACTTGCTGATACAAGGAAACCACCCTTGATAATGAAACAATTGGCGTACATTGTTTTCGCAAGTTTTTCCAAAAAGAAATCAAATGTCACATGTCTTAAAATCATGTTTGAATTTAAACTGAGTTCCTTTGCCTTTTTTCTGATGTGTGCCTTCAATTGCTCTCTTGATATCACAATAAAATCTCCAAATAATCTCTTAAGACTTTTTCAATGCCCATTTCTTTTGCATAGCACATAAGTTTATTCACATTTTTGGATGGATGACTCATATACCTTCTTAACCCATCATTGATCAATTGTCTATCCATACGGTTTCTTGAGCGAATGACATCACAAATGGTTCTTTCTTTATCATAAATAGTGATCTCATTTCCGTAAGCCGTTTTAATCTTTGTTTGACCAAGTTCAAATATTGTATTTTTAATTGTAAAGGTTTTTAAATCCTGGTGTTTGATTTGAGATGTATTATACCCCGTTGGTAGTGTTACTGAATAGAAGATTGGATCTCGATCTGATAATCCATGTAGATACAAGGCTGTTTCATGCGAATAAATCATGAATTTCCTTTTTTGTTGATAGTTGTACAACTTGTCTTCCCAAACATGAGGTGATTGATAAATACCAGGTGATGTTCTCACAAGTTTTTCTTCTTGGACAAACATGGTCAAATACTCACGATGAATACCTTCATGTTGGGCTTCTTGAGTGGTGATGTAGCCTCTATTTTTTTGTATGAGTTTTTCTAGCTTTTCTTTTGACACAACAACAGCACCTCTTTGGCATATATGCTTATATTATATTTTATATTAGTTATTTTGTCAATAAATGAATCATTAAAAAAAATACAAGATAAGTTATCTTATTCGTCGATAAACGATATACCAAACGCTGTCCCTAATGTGATCACCGCTGTGTGAGGAATCTGTGGAATGGCATGAGCCATCGCGGTCGTATCGTGTTCGAGATATACATGGATGTTACGTTTAAATCGTTTATAGAGTTCTTGTTCAAGATAATCTTGATAATTCGTTGCTAAAACCGAAAGCATCCCATAACTGCTTCTGCCGGGATTGAGTTCTCCTTTTTTAATATAGTTTGCCATCGATACTAAAAGATCAACATCAGGATCCATGACATCGGCAATGGTTTGACTGATCAACTCAACGATATAATGATGCAATTCATAGGCATGCGCCATAAATTGATCAGACTCAGCGGGTTCAAGATGATGAGCTGGTACATGCTCCATTTTTCGTTGTATCATATTTTTCCCATTTATCCGTCTGACATAAGCCCGTTTGATAAACGTTTGTCCAAAATCGAAAAGAAGATAAGATCCGCGATCAAAACGATTAGCCATCCCATAGAGTGCTTGATCTTGCGTATCATCAGGCATGATCACCACAACATCATCACATCCATGTTTTTTAAGTTGTTCATTGATTTTCTTAAGAAACATAGGTTTAAATACGGAGGATGCCACTCCACCCATTAAGTAGATCTGTTTGATGGTTTTCCAGTATGCCCAGTGATCATCTTTCCATCTTAAATTCTCTGATTTGACCTTGTCATCCGCATCAAGCAGCGTGATGAGTAATCGCCCTATCTGATCACCAAAGTATTCACCGACACGCACAAAAGATTCCTTGACCTCTTGATGTTGGTGATCATAAAGTGTTTCCATCAATCCCTGTAAATCATGTGATATGGGAATGATGTTAAAGTGATGACAAATCTCTTCGAGTGCACGCATGATTAAAAGCGGACTGAATCTGTCGTTTGATTTTTGTCCATCGACGATCACTTGATTGAGGGATGCGATGGGTAACATGGCATCCTGGAGTTTAAAGGGATTGATCATAGACACACTCCTTTTCTTTATTCTATCAAAAAGTGAATAAAAAAAAGCACTTCTTGAGTGAAGTGCTAATTTGAACCATTTCCACTGACTTCAATATCACGCAACAGATTGACACAAAGACCTAAGTTATACTCCTTGGCATAATCAAGGGCTGTCTTTTGAAGTCGATCTTTTTTCATCGGTGTATCTTTTTCAATCAGTTTTCTCAAATAAACGTGATCTCGATTCAAGACTGCAATCGATAACGCTTGTTTTTGAACAAGGCGTTCATACTTCGGTGTAATCATGTATTCTTGGAGATATTTTAAGACATCCTGTTTGTCAAAAATCATCGCGGTATCAATCGGTGTTTCATAACGACGATTATGAATATCGATGTAAGCTTCTGCGGTGAGTAACAAGCGAATGGTTTCAATCGTTCCGAATCGTACTGCGTTAAAAATCGGTGATTCAAAATATGAATTTAACGCATTCGGATCGAGATTTTGATTGAGAAGCATATCTAAAATTTGGATATTCGATGTTTTTGCTGCATGATGGAGGAGTGAGTTTCCATAGGTGTCTCGGATAAACCAGTTTTGTTTTCCTTCCTTAAGGAGGAATGGAATCACTTCAGCGCGTCCACCTGCAATGGCATAATGCACAGGAAGTTTGTCTTCTTGTGTTTTTTTATTTAAGTATGAACCGGATTCAATCAGCAGCTTGATCACATCTAAATCACCTTTAAATGCTGCGAGATGAATCGGTAGTTCACCCATCCGATTTTCAACATTCACAGATGCAAATTTGTTGATCAACAGCTTCGCAATGTCTAATTTAGCTTTTCTTGCACAATCAAAGAGTGCTGTTTCGCCATGATCATCTGCGAGGTTCACATTGATATCCATATCCAACAGATAATGGATGACATCGAATGCAGAACCTAAAACAGCGTAATGCAATAGACTCTTTTTCTTTTCATCGACCATGTCGATATATGACATATTAATTTTTACAAATTCGAGATCGTTTTCTGCGGCTTTCATGAAGATGCTCATCTCATAACACCACCTTACACTATCATTTTACCATGTCTTTATGCACGTTTTTTCCACAACTTTTGTGGATAAATGGCTTATTAAAGGGCTTAAATGGGGATAAGGTTAATCATTGAAGTCAAACCACTTATTTCATAAGTGCTACTAATAAGCTCGATTTTCATGCTCGGTGGATAAACCATATGAGCCCTGAGGGTCACACATTCGAATCTTCTATCATAAAAAGATAACGCGAAAAAGGATGGTGATCAAACCTCTTTTCATCGGATGATCTTATACATGAACAATGCTTGCTGCTAAGAAAGAAAAAAAACACCTTGATGAATCAAAGTGTTTCCATCGATTACTTAACAGCTTCTTTGAGTAATTTTCCTGCGCGGAATGCGGGTGATTTTTGTTCAGGAACGGTAATTAATTCGCCAGTTCTTGGGTTTTTGCCTGTTCTCTTCACGCGATTTCTGACTTCAAACGTACCAAATCCTGTAACGACAACTTTTTCTCCACGTCTTCCTAGTGTTTCAGATACGGTGCTTGTGAATGCTTCTAATACATCCTCAGCAACCTTTTGTGTCACCTGTGCACGGTTAGCGATGACTGCGATTAATTCTGTCTTATTCATTTGATATCCTCCTTAAAGTGATTTCATTGTATCAAATAAAAACCTCATAATCAACCATATGAAGTACTTTTCTACAAAAAGAATGGCTTAATAAAGCAATTTGTTCCACAAGTGCTTCTGGTTAACAACGATATCAATTCTTTTTATGAATGAATGAGATCCTCAGGATCATCAAAAAGGACATATAAAAATTGTTCTGAATAATACACGTTAACCTGTTTTTCAAGGTAATCGTTTAAGTGATTGATATAAATGATGGCATGCGTCATAAGCCGTTTGACCTCTTTTTGTTGATCGGTGAATTCTACGATGAGATTTACTGGCCACTTGTAATTGAATGGTGCATGAACATTAACAATGCGTCCTCGAAACATTTTAAAACTTTTAAGTATACGTTTCACTTGTAAGATACGCTGATACTCATAGATTGAAAAACCGAGCATGATCAATCCGAAGAATGCACCTAAAAGGGTGGATACATCATCTTGAGTGATCATACCATACATCCATAAAATGATGAAAAAAATACCTATACCGCTATAAAGAGAGAGATTTTTCTTTAAGACGCGATAGGTCTTTGTATGCTGAAATGTCTTTAAATCCATCTTCATATCCCCCCTAGGATGAATTTAGAAATCTTCACTTTTTAAATCGCGTGAGAGTAAACGTTGTAAACCTTCTTCAGCGGATAACCCTTCAAAAATGATCGCATAGGCGACATTGATCATGGGTAGTTCAACCTGTCTGATTAAGGATAATTGATGCATCGCTTCAATCGTGCGAATCCCTTCAATCGTTTGAGCTTCGGTTGCATAGACTTGGTCTAACTTCATACCTAAACCGATCTTACGACCCGCTTTAAAGTTTCTGGAATTTTCTGAGGATGCAGTAACAATCAAATCCCCAATCCCGGTAAGTCCAAAGGCTGTTTCTTTTTTACCGCCCATCATCTCAACGACACGAACGATTTCAACAATCCCGCGTGTGATGACCGCAGCGCGCGCATTTTCACCTAAACCTAAACCGGTGCATGCCCCACTGATGACGGCGATTGCATTTTTAACAGCGCCACCCACCTCACAACCGATCAGATCGGATGAGGTGTAGATGCGCAAATATTTATCGTTAGCGAAAATGTATTGAATCTCTTTGGCGAGCTCTTCATCCTTCGATGAACTGGTCAGTAACGTCAGTTTTCTTTCAATCACTTCTTCTGCGTGAGATGGCCCTGTTAAGACAACAAACCCACGTAAGTGCTTGGGTTCGATTTCTTCTTCAACGATCTCAGAAACACGTTTTAACGTATCCGGTTCAATCCCCTTAGACACATTGATAAAAACGGATGGTTTCTTGAGTAATGGGTTGATCTCATGGCATGCCATACGCACAAATTTGGTTGGAACAGAGAGCACGAAATAGGTTGAAAAATCGACGACATCAATGAGATTGGTCGTCGCTTGAATACTTTCAGGCAATGTATGACCGAAAAAGGGATGGATCTTCATGTTGATTTTATCAACAGCATCGCTATTCACATCATAGATTAAAACATCATGACCATTATCGATTAAAACTTGTCCAAGTGTGGCACCCCAGGCACCACCACCGATGATACTGATTCGCATGTCAAACCTTCTTTCTGAGGATGAGTTTGATGGGTGTTCCGGTAAAATCAATGGCATTTCGAATCTGGTTGTTTAAGTAACGTTCATATGAGAAATGAACGAAATCAGGATTGTTAACATAGAGGACAAACGTCGGAGGTTTAACAGCGACTTGTGTTGCATATTGAAACGATGCTTTTCCTTGGTTGTGAATTGGGGTTGGATTCATGGCCACTGCATCTTGAATCAAGTCATTGATGACGCTGGTCTGCACGGTTTTTTGATAATTTTCGTAACAGAGATTGATGGCTGGGAATAATGTGTGGATGCGTTGTTGATGTTTGGCAGAGACGAAAACGATCGGTGCGTAGGTCAAGAATTGAAATTCATCCCTGATCTTATCTTCCATCTTCTTCATCGTCTTATCATCTTTTTCAACAGCATCCCATTTGTTAACGACAATCACACACGCTTTATTGGCTTCGGTGATGTAGCCTGCCACATGTTTATCCTGTTCAATGATACCTTCTTCGCCATCGATGACAAGAAGGGCAATGTCACTTCTTTCGAGTGCTGATAGCGCGCGAAGAACGGAATATTTATCGGTTGTTTCATACACTTTTCCACGTTTTTTGATCCCTGCGGTATCGATAACGACATAATCTTTTCGATCTTTTCTAAACTTCGTATCGATAGCATCTGTTGTCGTTCCCGGTATTTCAGAGACGATCACACGCTCTTGACCTAAAATGGCATTGGTCAACGAGGACTTTCCAACGTTAGGACGACCCACGATACAAAATTGAACAACAGAATCATCGTAGATGATATCTTCATCGGTGAAGTGTTCCATCACACGGTCTAAAAGATCACCAATCCCAATGCCATGAATGGAGGATACAGCAATCGGATCGCCAAAACCTAACGCATAAAACTCATACGTATTTTGAGCGAGTGCTAAATCATCAATTTTATTGACGGCTAAAATGACAGGTTTTTCAGTCTTATAGAGGAGTTTCGCGATATAATAATCGGCATCCACCATGCCGGTTAACCCATCGACGACAAAAATGATGGTATCCGCTTCATCCATCGCGATTTGAGCTTGCGCTTTGATTTGATTTAAAAAAGGAGCATCGCCAAGATCGATGCCCCCTGTGTCTATCAGTCTGAAATGTTTGGTCAACCATTCTGCTCTGGCATAGATTCTGTCTCTTGTCACACCGGGTTGATCATCTGTTATAGACAGTCTTGATCCCACCAAGCGGTTGAAGATACTCGATTTACCGACATTAGGACGGCCAACAATGGCTACCTTATAAGGCATAATAAAACCTACTTTTTTATGTTTGGATTACTTCTTCTTACCTTTTTGTAATTTCTCAGCGAAGAGATCACCCAATTTAGGATTTTGACTTTCTTCATCTTCTTCAAGATATTGTTCATAGGATGCACGTTCAGCGCGTTCTAGAATACGACGAATGGATAACTTAAGTGCCCATTGTTCACGGCTCACTTCGGTCACCAGTGCATTCACTTGATCGCCGACGGAAAAATAGTCTTCAGGCTTGTTGATCTTTTCAACCGCTAATTCGGATGCTGGAATTTCACCTTCAATACCTTGAACTTCCACTTTCACACCATCTTTAGAGACTGCGATCACTTTCGCTGAAACCACATCGCCACGCTTGATAGAAACATTCTTCCAAGGGTTGTCTTCGAGTGCTTTTTTGGAAAGTGCGATTCTTTCTTTTTTGATGTCGAGTTGAATGATGGCTAATGTGACATCATCACCGATCTTAACGTATGCTTCAAAATTATCGTTTGGATTCCATGAGAATTCATTCTTATGGAGTAAACCTCTGACATCTTTAGCCACTTCAACGATGATACCAAACGGGAGTTTTTGGAATACTTTACCGGTTACGGTATCGCCTACTTTATGCTCATCATAAAAGATTTCATACGGTGTCTTTTGTAAAGCCTTCATGGAAAGGTCTAAACGATTGCCTTCCTTTTTAATGACTTTGACTTCAACTTCTTGTCCGACTGTTAAAGCGTCTTCAATCTTTTCGATTCTGAAATGAGAGACTTGAGAGATGCGCAATAAGCCCACTACGTGGTTGAAACGGATGGTTGCTGCATGAGGTTCAATCTTATCGACGACACCTTTTAAAATGTCACCGGTGTTGATTTGATCAAGTTCTTCTTGACGTGATTGAAGGCGTTGTTCATAAGCAATCTGTCTTTCACGTTCAAAAATCGCTTTTCTGGATGCGACAACACGCTTATTTTTGCCTTTGATGGTTGCTTCGATGATTTGAACTTCTAAGACTTTACCCTTAAGGTTTTCTTTATCTTTAACGAGTTCAAAATCGAGCAAACTAAAGGGTAAGAACACTTCGTTATCCATGTAGGATAAAACTAAGCCCTTATCAAGTACTTGTTTAACTTTAGCTTTAACAATCTCACCAGTAGTGACAAGTGCCTGTATTTTTTCAAATTTTTCTTCAACCAATAAGGGTAGACGTGATAAAAGAATCTGTGCAGGATCATCGGTAATCTTTTGCACTTGCGCTTTAATCTTCTGTCCTAATTGGACCAATCCTTCAAATGTTTCTGGTGCGGGTCTGTCAAAGTTGTCCAGGTGGATTTTACCTTCTGTTTGTGCCTGGATGTCGAGATAAATGGTATTAGGTTCAACCTTAATGACGGTTCCCTCGACGATAGACCGATTTTTAACAAACTTTAACTCCATGTTAGTCGTTCTCCTTTTGCTCGGTTAATTCAATGATCTTGTTAACCACTTCATCAATGGTCAAGCAAGTTGTATCAATGGTGATGGCGTCATCCGCTTTGCGAAGCGGTGACTCTTTTCGGGTGGAATCCTTTTGATCGCGGATGACAATATCCTCAATCACCTTTTCCATAGGGGATTCCTTCCCTTTTTTCATGTGTTCTTTGTATCGTCTTTTGGCGCGTTCTTCCACGTTAGCTGTTAAAAAAATCTTTAAATGAGCTTGTGGTAGAACCACGGTTCCGATATCTCTTCCATCCATGATGATGTTGCCGTGTTCAGCTGCCTGTTTTTGCAGATCAACAAGTTTTTTTCTCACGTATGGAAAACTTGAGACAAGCGATACATTGTTGGTAACCGCTTCTGAACGAATCGCTTCGGTCACGTCGCGGTCATCGATGAAAATCTTGTCAAAATCATAGTGAACGATGGTGGTTTCTAAAAAACGGTACGACGCTTCTAAGTTGAGATCTACTCCAAGTTCGATTGCCTTTAATGTAACGGCACGATACATGGCACCTGTGTCGATATGCGTCCATCCGAGTTTTTTCGCAATGAGTGAACTGATTGTGCTTTTTCCTGATCCAGCTGGTCCATCAATGGCTAATTTAAACCCCGACATGATTTTCCTCCATACGTATTTCATTATAACATAGAATTTTTGTGGTTGTTATTGTGTTTTATGATTTTTTTGGTGTGGCAAGTCCATAGAGTTTTTTTACTTCATGAATCTTAAGTGGACGATAGGAACCACGCTCAACACCCTCAAGGGTGAGAAAGCCATAACGTACACGCGTGAGTTTTTTCACTTCATGTCCGATCGCTTCAATCATTTTACGAACTTGCTTATTTCTACCTTCGATCAGTGTGATCGATAGCAAGGTGGATTGATGTTCTTTATCGAGTTCAATCAGACGAACATTTTGAGGTACTGCGAGATAGTCGTCATCGATGATAACACCTTTACGCAGTTGTGCAATTTTCTTTCGAATGACAATGCCATCGACACGTGCTAAATATTCTTTTTCCATCTCGTGTTCGGGATGGGTCATTTTATTCGTGAAGTCACCATCATTGGTCAAAAGTAAAAGCCCCGCTGTATCAAAATCCAAACGACCTACCGGATAAACACGCATTGCACGGTGATTATCTTCCAGAAGATCGATGACGGTTTGCCGTCCTTTTTCATCGGAAGTTGTTGACACATAACCGGTGGGTTTATTCATCAAAAAATACACGTGTTCAGCGCGTGAGATTGGTTTGTCATCGACTTCAACGACATCCTCTTTATTGACTTTAAAACCAAGTTCTTTGATCACATTTCCATTGACCTTAACGCGTCCAGCGAGAATGATCTCTTCTGATTTACGTCTGGAAGCAATGTTGGACTGTGCGAGAACCTTTTGTAAACGTTCCATCTTGATCACCTGTTGTATTATACCATAGTTTCACTATGAATGCACCATGCATAATGAGGACAAAAAGAAAAGAAAACAGATTGATACGTTTCGAAAGTTATATGCATTGACATCCGTTTAGATCACTCAATCACCAAAAAAAAGAACCTCATCTGAGATTCTTCATCGCATTATTTATCTCTTGAAACGTATGTCCCATCATTGGTGTTGACAATCACTTTTTCACCTTGTTCAATGAACATTGGGACTTTAACCATGTATCCGGTTTGAAGAATTGCATCCTTTAAGGCATTACCCTTCGTATCACCCTTGACAGCTGGCATGGTTTCAACCACTTCAAGAGCGAGTTTGTCGGGAAGTAAGACCCCTAAAATTTCTGAATTATTATAGAACATGACTTCAACAGATAATCCTTCATAGATGAAATTGAGTTCATGCTCAATTTGGAAATTGGGAATATCAATCTGTTCATAGGATTCGGTGTTCATGAAGACATGCTTATCGCCATCCGCATAAAGATATTGCATCGTGATTTTATCAATTTGTGCCCGTTCAACTTTGGTTCCTGCGTTGAATGTGACATCGGTAATGGATCCACTTCTTAAATTTTTAAGTTTTGTGCGAACGAAGGCTCCACCTTTACCAGGTTTGACGTGTAAAAATTCTAAAACTACGAAAATATTGCCTTCGTATAAAATGGTTTGTCCTGTTTTAAAGTCGTTTGTACTGATCATGTTAAAGCTCCTCACTGGTTTTTTGCCGTTTTCATTATACATGAAAGAAGGCTCTTACACAATAAAAAACACAAAACTTAAAGAAAAAAACCGCTTTTTTTAAGCGGATTTCACATTTTGTAGGACATATTCGATGGCTTCAAAATAGGATTCGATTTTTTTACCCATAAAGCATGCATCACAGACATCACGGATGTAATCAACCTGTCTAAACGGCTCACGCAATGTGAGATCCGATAAATGAACTTCGACTTTAGGAATCGTGACGATGTCTAAAGCATCCCTTAACGCAATCGAGGTATGCGTGAGCGCACCTGGATTGATGATTAAGGCGTCATAGTTTTCATCGATGGCGTGATGGATGACATCGATCAGTTCTCCCTCATAATTGGACTGGTAAAACGTAAACTCAACTGTTTGATATTCATCAGCGAGTGTTTCATAGAGTTCGTCTTGTGTCATCGTGCCATAGAGTTTGGGATCGCGACGACCGAGCATGTTTAAGTTGGGTCCATGAATGAGCAATATATTCACAATAAGTCCTCCTTTTTGAGATGATCCATAATCTTTTGAACAGTTTCTTGGATGGTTCCATCATTGGAAATGATCACATCGGCGAATGAAACATACTTTAAATAGCGTTCGTTGTAGAGCGTATCTAATGATTTTTTCTTGAGTAAAGGTCGTTGATAGTCGTTTTCAAGCCGAACTCTGATGATTTCGATATCTGTATCCACATAGATCTTCAAACCCTTCATAAGGGCTTTATTTTCTTTTTTTGTGACGATGCCACCCCCACAACTGATCACGTGATCACCTTCAGGTAGCTTCATCAGCGCTTTTGTTTCAAGTTTTCTAAAGGTCTCTTCCCCATGCTTTTCAAAGATATCATCGATAAACATGAGGGCATCTTTTTCAATCATGCCATCTAGATCGATATAGGTATAGTTTAAGTCTTTGGCGAGATATCTCGCGATGGTGGTTTTACCACAGCCAGGCATGCCAATCAAGTAAATGTTCATAGAAACCTCGACGTTTATGGGTGGGTCATTCTGTTTTTTGGGGATACGTGATGGAAAAGGCAAGAATCAATTTCAGTGCGATCCCTGTATGAATTACGTGTAAATAAAGCGGGACTTCTTGGAAGAAAAAGATGGCGATGATCACGTTAAGAAAGACCAACATGGGTGCGATGATCCACTGGTGGATCGGATGTTTGATGATTTGAACTAAAATGGATGATGCCAGTATAAGAGCATAAACATAAAGTCCAATGATCAAAGGAAGAGAAACCAAAAGCACTAAAATGATGGGATAAATGTGAATGGGGACAAACCATTTTTTTCGTTTGGGATGTTTTTGATAATATGATTTCGTGCCCAATGTGAAATTGGCAACTGTTCCTGCAAAAACATCAAAGGTGATGACATATACCCAAAGTCTCAAGTGAATGGGAACACGTGCAAGTGCATCCTGACCAACGATGGGTAAAATGAGCACTGACATGAGACCTGCAATCATGATCAGTATTAAGGATTGTAATGTCGTTTCTTCACCGAAAAGATCATGTAAAAATGTCGGTATACGTATCTTCATAGGTCATTCTCCGAGATAAGATGCAATCAATCGTTTGGCATCCTCAACGAGTGTCTTTGAACAGGCATCAAGGATTACGGGATGCATCTGATTGATAAAGTATGTTTTTTGTTTTTTCGCTAAAACTTTGGATGCTTTGATGATGGCTTCTTTCATCTCGGCTTCTGTCAATAACCCTTTGATGTATTGCTCAATCTCACGATACCCAATCGCATGTATCGAGATGCCTTCTAAAAGAAGTTGTTTGACTTCTTCAACAAATCCATCCTTAAGCTGCTTTTCAAGTCTTTTCCAAAGGCGTTCGACTAAAACATCTTTGTTTAGATCAAGATAGATGATCAGTGGTTGATAGATTTTTTCGTCTTTTTTATTTTTTTGAGAGCGAAGATTTCCAGATAAAGCTTGTTCAAGGGCGCGTAAAAGTCTTCTGCGATTGTGATAATCGATGATAATTTCTGGATCATGTTTGATCAATTGGTCATATAACTCCAAATTGGATAAATGATCCCTAGACCGATCAAATTCCTCATGTCTTTTCTCTTCGACAAATTCATAGTTGCTGATCGCAGCATTGATATAAAATCCCGTACCACCCACAATCATGGGTTTATCAAGGGTTTCTATCAGATGTCTTGCATCGTGTTGAAAATGAAACACACTGTAGGGTTGTCTTGGGTCTCTGAAACTGAGGAGATGATGAGAAATGCCTTCCATCTCTTCAGGTTTTATTTTTGCAGAACCGATATCCAGTCCTTGATACACTTGCACCGAGTCACCATTGATGATCTCAAAACCAAAATGTTTCGCAAGTTGAATCGATAACCCAGTTTTTCCAGAGCCTGTTGGTCCAACCAAGATCACAAGTTTCTTCATCAGACCACCCGCTTGAACATGCGTTCAATGTCGTAATGGGTAAGTTTGACGATGGTGGGACGTCCATGGGGACAGTGATACGGATTTTCACAAACCTGGAGCTGTTTCATCAACGCTTCGATTTCAAGGATGGATAAAGCTTTATTCGCCTTAATGGCACCCTTACAACTGATATCCTTGGCAAGCGTATCCCTTAATTTTTGAAGATCGATGTGATTGTTTTCTTCAAGCATGACCAAACATGCTTCAAGCGCTATGTCAACCTCTTCATCACGCAACCATGTGGGCATTTGGTTTAAATGCATATCCTCGGTAAACCCAAATCCGAGATCATTGAAAGCTTGAAGGTGATGTTTCAAGAAGTCTTGATCCTGATCGGTTAAATCGAGCGGACGTTCTAAGAGCATCATTTTACGCGCCTTTGTTGGATGAGAAAGTGCGTGAACATAATGCTCATAGCGCACGCGTTCAGCAGCAGCGTGCTGATCGACTAAAAACATGCCTTCTTCGTTTTGGAAAATGAGATACGTCCCGAAGAACACACCCACGTAGGACATATCCGGTAGTTTATGCATACGCGTTTTTTCTTCTTCAAGGGGTATGGTGTTTTCTAAAACATCGTGAAATTCAAATTGAATCGGGGTATAGTTTTCTGTCTCTATCTTTTTATCGATGATATCTTTACCTTCGACAATCTCATGCTTTTCCATCAACAGCGCACGTTTAACAAAACTTTCGATGTGATAGGCTAAAATCATCTCATTGACAAACTTAATCTCATATTTTTGAGGGTGGACATTGACATCGAGCAGTGAGGGATCAATTGCGATGTGAATCAAGGCAATCGGGAATTTCCCAACCATCATAAATGAATGATAGCCTTCGATGACCGCTTGAACAAGTGCATAGTTTTTGATATACCGACCATTGACAAAAATCGAAATATCTTTCTTTCGTGAACGAGCAATCGAGGGGGCCAAAAGATAGCCATCTATCTTAATTTTTTGAACCGTTTCATGGAAGACGATCATCCCTTTGGTCATGCGTGAACCATAAATATGGTCAATCAATTGGTAAAAGTCACCATTACCATAGGTCTCTTTGATCTTTTTTCCATCCATGAAAAGTGCAAAACGGATGTTTGGATTCGCTAAAGCGATGCGGTCAAAAAGATCGATGATTTGCATTTTTTCTGCAAGATCACTTTTAATGTACTTAAACCGAGCGGGGGTGTTATAAAAAAGATCAGAAACTTCGACCACTGTTCCTTTGTTGAGTGTAGCCAATCCTTCTGTGACGAAATGTCCACCTTCAAAGGAAACAAAGAATCCTTCACCATGTTCCTGACGTGTTTTAAGCAAAACCTTGGATACGGATGCGATGGCCGCGAGTGCTTCTCCTCTAAATCCTAATGTCTGAATATGCGATAGATCAAATTCATCTTTAATCTTTGATGTTGCGTGACGTGAAAAAGCCATCTTGGCATCGATTTGATCCATGCCCACACCATTATCGGTGACAACCATCTTTTTCATACCCATGTCAAAAACGTCAACACTCACCTGTGTGGCATGAGCATCGATGGCATTTTCCATCAATTCTTTGATGACGGATGCAGGACGATCAACGACCTCTCCAGCCGCAATCATATTCGCTAAGCGCTGATCCATTTGACGAATAACAGGCATAATAACTCCTTATTTTTTCTTGAGTAGACTCTGATAATGTTTGAGTAAGAGTAACGCATCAATCGGTGTGAGATGATCGATATCCATTTTTTCGATCTCTTCGAGCAAAAGTACCGATTCAGGGGAAACCACTTGAATATTTTTATCCTCATAATCATCGTAATTAAAGAGATCGAGGACAACTTTATGTTCTTTATCTTCAAGTTGCGACAATATTTCTTTTGAACGTGCAATTAAAGCTTTAGGAAGATGTGCTAATGAAGCAACCTGGATTCCGTAAGATTTATCGGTTGTTCCCTTTTCAACATGATGGAGAAAGACCATGGTGTCGTGTTCTTCTTTTGCTTTGACGCATAAATTGGTCAATCGCGATAACGATTGTTCAAGCACCGTGAGTTCATGATAATGGGTAGAAAATAAAGTTTGTGCATGAATTTTTTCATGGATATATTCAATCATACCCTGTGCGAGTGCCATACCATCATAGGTTGCTGTTCCACGACCAATTTCATCGAACAAAATAAGCGATTTTGGGGTTGCTTTGGTTAAAGCTTCATTCGATTCAACCATTTCAACCATAAAGGTCGATTTTCCACCTGAAAGATCATCTGAAGATCCAATGCGGGTAAAAATAGCGTCATAAAGAGGTAAAACTGCTTTTTCAGCTGGTACGAATGAACCGATTTGTGCCATGTAGCAAATGATCGCATACATCCGCATGTAAGTCGATTTACCACTCATGTTGGGACCTGTGATTAAGAAGATTTCTCCTTCTTTCATGATCACATCGTTTTCAACAAATGAAGTGAAATGTTCGACAACGGGATGTCTTCCCTTGATCACTTTTACATCGCGCTTGGTGTGAAGGGTTGGTCTAACATAACGGTATTTTTCAGCTAAAATGGCGAGGTTTAAATACACATCCACCTCTGCAACCTTGAGGGCTAATTCTTGTAAACTGACGGTAAAGTTGAAAGAAAAATCTCTGATTTCCTTAAAAAGTTCATATTCAAGATTCACGGCACGTTCTTTTGCGTGCAGTAAATCGTCTTCTTTTTCTTTTAAAAGTGGGGTGATAAACCGTTCGGTATTGGCAAGTGTCTGCTTACGATCATAGCCAAATTCATCTTTGACCAGTGCACTATTTCCCTTGGAGACTTCGATATAATATCCAAAGACACGGTTATACCCCACACGTAAGTTTTTAATACCCGTTCTTTCTCTTTCTTGAACTTCAAAATCCGATAGCCATGATTGACCATGGGTATCGATCATTCTAAGTTCATCTAGCTTTTCACTGAAACCCTCTTTGATGATTCCGCCATCTCTTAACGTGATGGGTGGTTCAGGATGAATCGCACGATCGAGATATAAGTATAAATCGTGATGATCATCCATCATCGAAACAATGGCATCCAGTTTAGGATGATGGTATGCTAAAAGAGCGGTTTTGAGCGGTGGAATCTGTTTTAAAGTTTCTTTCAGCTGTTCTAAATCTCTTGCATTGACGGTACTAAATGCGATGCGTCCCACGATGCGGTTGATGTCATAGATGTATTGAAGGCGACTTTGCACGTCATCGCGATGCTCATAGGGCATTAAGGCATCAATCATATCATAACGGTGATTTAATGCCTCAAGGTCATCCAATGGATGATTAAGGAATGATTTTAAAAGGCGTGAGCCCATCGCGGTTTGACAGTGATCCAACCAATGAAGCAGGGTTGTCTCCTTATTGTTGGATAGTGATTCATCGATTTCTAAATGTTTTTTAACCCGATAATCGAAACGCATATGCCCTTTTTGGTGAATGACCTGAAAGGGCATCAAATGCTCAATCATCTGTTTTTGCGTACTCACTAAATAATTCAAAAGATGAGAAACCGCACGTTTTTGTTCCCGTTCGAGATGAGACGTCGCTTGATGATCAATCACGTGATAGTGATCTGAGTAACTGACTAATCGGTTACTTTCATGTAATGTTTGGATGAAATCTTGATCAAAATGAGGGGGTAAAACCACTTCTCTGACATCCAGTGAAAAAATCAGATCCAAAGCTCTTTTTTTATCTAGCCCATCTGTGATTGAAGCTTCCCCTGTCGAAATATCGACATAAGAGAGCTGATATCCTTGTTCTGTCAACATTAAGCTTGCGATAAAATTATTTTCAGAAGCTTCTAATATCCCTTCTTCTAAAACAGTTCCTGGAGTCACAAGACGAACGACCTCACGCTTGACCAGTCCTTTACCAGGTTCTGTCACCTGTTCAACGATGGCAATCTTAAACCCTTTTTCAATCAGTTTTTGAATGTATGGTTTCACTGAATGGAAGGGAACACCACACATCGGAACTTTTTGACCCGCATCACGGGAAGTCAGTGCAATCTCTAAAACTTTCGAAGCAAGAATCGCATCATCGAAAAACATCTCGTAGAAGTCACCCAATCGAAAAAAGACTAGCGCGTCCGCGTAGTCTTCTTTGATGGTCAGATATTGTTGCATCATGGGGGTAAATTGTTGTTTATCCATGGCTGTTCCCCTTTTTTAATGTGCTAACCAAGGATGCTTTGTAGGATTCCGAGGTAGCGTGTGAGCAATCCTTGTCCACCGATTTGGATGCTATCTAAGAAGGCATCAACTCCGGCTAAGAAGGCGATATCGGTATAATATGCTAAGACACCGTAGAGTAAGAAGAGGATGAGGGCAATACCGAAGACAATCAGGGCAAATTTTAATAGGAATTTTAGTAACTTCCACAGGAACTTACCTAAACCAACGCCAATTTTCTTAAAGAATCTGAGTTCAGCAGGTGCTTTTTCGACATCAACATCCTTGTCTGTTCCAATCGAAGATGCTGCTTTCTTTTCTTCAACAAATTTTTCACGTTCGGCGATTTCATCACTCTTGATAATCTTCTTGAGTGATTTGGGTTTACCATAAAATTCTGCAGTATTAATGAGGACAGGTGCTTCATGTTCTTTTTCAACAAAGGGTGCTTCTTCTTGTTCTGGTTGTTTCATGGCTTGAGCAAGAGTTTCTCTCAGTAAACGAATTTCTGCCACAAGCTCAGAGAGATCAACCGTGGATTGAACATATTGAACAGGTCCTGAATAAGGCTGTTGAGCTGGAGCTTGCTTGACAGGTTGAACGGGTGCTTCTTCAACTTTTTCAACAACAGGCTCAATCTCTTCAATCACAGCTGGAGCAACTTCAACGATGTCTTCTTTCTTTTCTTCTTCAACTTTTTCGATAACGACTACAGGCTGTGGTTCAACTTTAGGTTGCTCAATATGTTTTTGAACTTCTTCAACTTCTTGCTCATAAACTTGTGGAGACTCAGGAACGAAATAAGCTTCCTTTGTTTCTTTGGCATTGGCAAGAATATATTCAATAATTTCTTCTTTTTTCAATTCAGTGGATGCTTTGATATCATGATCAATAGCAAAACGCTGCATGACGATGACAGACATCCCTCTGATTTGGTTTTCGAGTTCTTGTGTATATTGTCCACGTTCTTTCAATTCACGAACGATGATATCTGCAAGTTCTGTTTTCTTTAAACGTCTTGGAACATCGACATCGTATTTCGAACCTAGATCACGAATTTCTGTAAGCGTGGAGCTTTTATAAAGTACAGGTCTGAATTTTTGTGGGGGTAGACCATCAATACGACCGAGTGAGTCAAAGAATAAGTCTTTGAGGTCACGGTTGTATGTTTTCATGTTGGGAAGTTCTAACCCGACAGCTTTGACATGTGCGATGGATTGATCGAGAATTTTCTTTAAGTCTTTTGCTTGAACCCCTTTTTCAACCATATAGGAGATTAAATCGGTCCAAAAATCTTCGAGGAAAGCTTTATCGAGTGCTGGATCATCAAAAAAGATGAGGAGATTTTCAAGTTGTGTTTCTGTGAATTCTGTAAACCATGACAAACGATAATTGAGCTCATCAGCGAGTGTTAAACGCGACTTGCGTGTTTCAATCACTTTTTCGCGAAGTGTTTCTCTTAGGACAAACATGCGCAGTTCGCGAGGAATCGTCAAGCCAATATCGTAAAAGAACGCTTTGATCTGGGCGGTCGGTAAATATACGATTGTTTTCAGGATATCGTCAACTTTTAAATCCTTGGTACCTACGAGCACAAGGCTCTCTCTGGTTAATCTTGGCATAGTCAACCTCCATCATACTTCTTTCCTTCATGATACAATGAAACGCATATTTTTACAAGTTTTTTAGCCTCTTTTTAAATAAAACAGCCCTTTAAGGGCTATCATTTATCAAAATCTTTTTCAAGACCTTCTTCAAGGATGTTCACTACGGTTTGAATCATGTCATTGATGTCGCTTTGTAAAGCCAAATAATCAGACATGAGTGGATAGGCTTCAATGGCTTCATAAAGTGCATCATATTGCGCTTGAAAAGCATCGATAGCTTCCTTCTTTCCAATGTGTTTTGCGTTCACGAGTTGCTTTTGAACACTCTTAAGTTCATTGAATTTTGTTTTAAGTTCTTGATTATGATTGATGATTTCTTCGATGCGCTTGTAGCGTTGAATATCTTCATTTTCTTCTATCATATGAATCAATTTTTCACGTGCGTTCATACGGCTTCTCCCAACAAAAACCAGGTTTTAGCGGTCGTGATTTTGACATCGACAATCTGACCGATTAAGGAAATATCACCCTTAAAATTGACAAGTTTATTATGTTCGCTGTATCCTGCCAAGATGGTGTCGTCGTATTTTGATACACCATCAACAAGGACCTTGACGGTCTGACCAAGGAAGCGTTGATTGCCTTTTAAATAGCCATCATTAATCTTTTCATTGAGCACATAAAGTCTTTGTTTTTTGATCTCTTCTGGTGTGTGATCTTCATATTGTGCAGCAGGTGTACCTTCTCGTTTTGAAAAAACAAAAGTGAAAGCACCTTCAAAATCAGCTTGATCGACAAGATCTAATGTTTCAAGGAAATCCTCTTCGGTTTCACTAGGAAAACCGACAATGATATCGGTGGTCACAGAGATACCAGGTACAGTATTTTTTAACTCATTCAATGTCTTTAAGTAAGAGTCTTTGGTATAATGACGGTTCATTTTCTTGAGAACCGCATTCGACCCTGATTGAACAGGTAAATGAAAAAATGGCATGACATGCTGACAATCACGCATCGCTTCCATCGTCTTTTTATCGAGATCATGGGGATGAGAGGTTGTAAATCGAATACGGTTAATCCCGGTTTGATCAAGATCGCGTAAAAGATCGCCAAATGTGTAATCATGTCCGATGAGATCTTTACCATAGGCATTCACATTTTGACCGAGTAAGGTCACCTCGTGATAACCTTCATGAACGAGCATCTTGACTTCATCAATGATATCTTCTTTACTCCGTGAACGTTCTTTTCCTCGGGTGTAAGGCACAATACAATACGTGCAAAACTCATCGCATCCAAACATGATATTGACCCATGCTTTAAAGCGATGCTGTCTTACTTTCGGTAGGTTTTCAACGATTTCACCTTCACGAGAGAAGACTTCAATGACGCGTTCTTTGCTAAACATCGCTGTTTGTATATAATCTGCAAGCTTATGGATGTTGTGTGTACCAAAAATGATATCGACATGCTGGTATTTTTTGAGAACACGTTCGACGACATTTTCTTCTTGAGCCATACAACCAGCCAATCCTAAAATCAGGTTTGGATTTTGCCGTTTGTAATTTTTCATTCTGCCCAGTTCACCCCAAATGCGGTTTTCTGCATTTTCGCGAATGGCACATGTGTTGAGGATAATCACATCCGCATTTTCCTCATGTTCTGTTTTGGTAAATCCCATCAATTCTAAAATGCCGGCCATGGTTTCACTGTCGGCTTCATTTCCTTGACATCCATAGGTATCAATTTTATAGGTTTTACCCAGACCAATCCGTGTGGTGTGTTCATCCATCTGAAATTGGATTTCTTCCACATTTTTTTTCGATCGTTTTCTGGCTTGTGTTAAATCAGGTTTAAAGTATTTATCAAAATCAATGTTGCTCATATCATCACCGTCTTCTATTATACAGCAAAAAACAGTGTGTCCTACACTGTTTCGCTTTCAAGGTGGATGCGTTCTATCGTTTTTAAACGCAAATCCATGATCACTGCGTTGAGTTGTTTAGGTCCTTGTGCAACTTCGTTGGGGGTTGAAAAACCATTTAAAAATCGGTTGATCACAATTCGTTGATCGACACCGATGACACCTTCTCTTGGTCCAGTCATCCCCACATCCGTGATGTAGAGTGTCCCACCTGGAAGTTTGCGCTGATCAGCTGTTGGAACATGCGTATGTGTCCCAAGGACCGCGGAGACGCGACCATCTAAATAATGTCCTAATGCAACTTTCTCAGAGGTCGCTTCAGCATGAAAATCAACGATGCTGTAATCGGATGGGTTGTTTTGAATAATGTCATCAATACCGACAAACGGGCAACCCACTTGTGGATTCATAAACGTTTTCCCTAATGCATTGATGATTATAACTTTTTGTCCATTAAAATTGATCGTTAAGTATCCTTTTCCAGGTGCTTCACGGTAATTGAATGGACGAATCACATTCGATTGATCAATGAATTCAAAAAGTTCTTTGTTTCCCCATACCCAATTTCCCATCGTCACGGCATGAATACCTAATCCCATCAGTTCCTTGTAGATTTTTAAATTGATACCTCGTCCTTGGTGGGCATTTTCTGCATTGGCGATGATCAGATGGGGTTTATAGGTTTCCTTCAGATAACCCATGTGTTCCAAAAGCATATCAAGCCCAGGTTTCCCATAGATATCACCGATAAATAATACTTTCATTATATTCACTTCTTCCTAACAAAAAGAGGCCAAAGCCTCTTATTTTGCAATGTCTGTTGCCCGTGTTTCGCGAATGACCGTGACTTTGATTGTACCGGGGTACGTCATCTTTCCTTCGATCTGTTCTTTGATTTCTCGTGCAATCTTAAAGGTGGATAAATCATCGATTTGTTCAGGTTTTACGATGACTCTTATTTCACGACCTGCCTGAATTGCGTATGATTTTTCAACACCAGGAATTTCGTTGGAAATGGCTTCTAATTGTTCCAAACGCTTGACATAGTTTTCCATGGATTCAGAACGTGCCCCTGGACGTGCCGCAGACAGTGCGTCAGCAGCAGCAACCAAAACTGCAATGATCGATTCTGGTTCTTTATCACCATGGTGTGATGCGATTGCATCGACAACCTCTTTGGGTTCTTTGTAGCGGTTGACAAGGTTAACACCAATCTCAACGTGACCGCCTTCAACTTCATGGTCGACGGCTTTACCAATATCATGAAGAAGTCCTGCGCGGCGAGCAAGGATTTCATCTTCACCAATTTCAGCTGCAAGTTTTCCTGCAAGGAATGCGGCTTCAATGGAATGTTTTAATACATTTTGACCATAACTGGTTCTAAAACTTAAACGTCCCAAGAGTTTGACAAGGTCTGGATGGATACGTCCAATACCGGTCTTAAAGACTGCATCTTCACCCGCTTCACGGATGAACATATCGACTTCGACTCTCGCTTTTTCAACAACTTCTTCAATACGACCTGGATGGATTCGACCATCGGAAACCAAGGTGCTCAGTGCACGTTTAGCGATTTCACGACGAATCGGATCAAACCCACTTAATACGACAGCTTCGGGTGTATCATCAATGATTAAATCAACACCGGTTAATGCCTCAATGGTGCGAATATTACGACCTTCGCGACCAATGATACGACCTTTCATATCATCGTTTGGCAAGTCAACAACAGAGACCGTACGTTCGGTTGTTGTTTCGCTTGCATACTTCTGAATTGCCAATGCCAAGAGTTGCTTAGATCTTGATTGGACTTCATTTTTCGCCTTTTCTTCCTCATCTTTGATGTAGGTTGCGATTTCATCGGATAGGGATTCCCTAACGCGAGCCATGATGATTTCTCTTGCTTGTTCTACGGTTAAGCCAGAGATCTCCATCAGTTTTTCTTCTTGCTGTTTTAAGACTTCTTCCGCTTTGCTATTTAATTGTTCGAGTTGTTCTCTCTTTTCTTCGAGTTTTTCTTCACGTAGTGCTAATGTCTCTTCACGTTTATCCAAGTGTAGAGCACGGCGATTGAGTGTATCTTCTCGCTGTGAAACCTTATTTTCAAGGTTGAGCACGACCTGTCTGCGTTCACGCACATCATTATCAAATTCTTTACGTAACGCAAAAATCTCTTGTTTAGCTTCTAAAACAGATTCTCTTTTTGCTTTTTCAGCTTCTTTTTTTCCATCTTCAACAATTTTTTCAGCCGTCGCGCGACTTGTCTTGAGGTTCTTTTCGTGGTGCCAAACACGAATAAAATAACCTACTGCAAATGCGCCAACGATTAGCAAACCGGAGATGATGCCTTCTACAGCATTGAGTGCTATGAGTAGCATTCTAACACCTCCATATTATATTCTTAAACAACTGAGATTCTCAAATTGTCTTTATACTTCTATTACTGTTTCATTATACCCTAGAAACGGCTTTCAAGTCAATGAAGAAAACTGAAAGTATCTAATCCCAAAACGAGATTTTTAGAATATGAAAAAGTATGTGATATCCATGATTTTATGTTCCATCGTTAAACGATGCGCACATTTGTGAATCTTCATGTATAATAGAGAATGAACGTCAGTTTAAGGAGCGAATCACATCCATGGCTAAAACAGCAAAAAAACAACAAACCAAAAGTTTTTGGCAAAAATTTCATGAAAATCGTATCAAAATTGCATTATCGACATTTGTCGTCATGATTCCTATCGCTTTAATTCTTACCATTTATATTGGAGCATATGCAAACAATAAGCGGATACACTTTGACCAAGTTGCTACACCGAATACGACGTACGTCAACCGATTTGTTGATCCCGATGGTATTGATGCACTCTCGCTTGATATTACATGGTACGAACTCAAAAAACCGGTTGAAGACGATCAGGGAAATCTGAGTGGTGGCTATTATAAGTTCCAGATTTTTTATACAGCAAAAGAAAATTATCAAGTGTTGAATGTTCAAGTTACACCTGTTTTGCAAACAGACTGGACCGATATGCGCGCAATCTCCTCGAACACCTTCACCATTTTAACGTCATCGAGAGACTTTGTGGTGGGATTTGATTACAGATTACCGGTTAAACCCTTATGGTTTGTTGAAGTCACCGATCCGAATCTCTACTTAAAAGTTGATTATACGTTCGCTTCAGCAAACAATCAAGTGACGAAAACTGCGTATGTTGTTCTACCGTTAAAAGATCTTAATCCAACCCGTGTTATATCCTGATCAAGACAATCACTCGATTGTCTTTTCTTTTAGAAAGGAGATTCACTATGACTCAAGCACAACATCAACTTTTGATTGTCGTATCAGCCATCCTCTTCATCGGGATGATCATCATGAATGTACTTGCGAACACCTTACCTTTGGGAGGTCAAACGACCGGAGGGGTTTCTGATCGTTACCCCAATCTTTTTCAACCTTCGGGTATGACATTTTCCATTTGGGGAATCATTTACCTTTTGCTTGGTGCTTTTGTCGTTGTTCAAATGTTCAGTTTAGGTCAACCCTTTGAACATAGACAGGATGCCATGGGATTCGTTCTTCTCTTCTTTGGTCTTTCTTCTATTTTCAACGTCGCATGGCTTTTTGCTTGGCATCACCATAAAATCTTACTTTCGACTTTATTGATCATCATGCTTCTTGTTGTCCTTCTTTTTGCAACACATTACAGTCAATCGTTGGGGCTGCTCACGAAAGCATCTTTCTCCATTTACGCTGGATGGGTAACTGTTGCAACCATCGCAAACATCACCATACTCCTTGTTTCTTATGGCTTGCCCTCATTTTCATCGTTAGCGATTGTCTTGACCATTATCATTTTAATCGTGGGAGCATGCATCGGAGGATGGTATGCTTATCAAACAAACAATATGTTTTATGTGGGTGTCTTGATCTGGGCATACTTGGGGATCCTCATGCGTCACCTCAATCAAGAAAGTTTATCCGTATCCTATCCTGCCATCATCCTTTCTACATCCATCCTTTTAGTGGGATTTATCGCACTAGAAATCATTCTTTTCTTTCGATCTTTGCATTAAAAAAAGGACCGAAGTCCTTTAGTCTGATTCTGGAAGGCTCTCTTTTTGAGCCTTTTTTAATGCTTGTAAAAGTTCATCTTTATACATTGCTCGACTTGCTTTCAATTCATAAAGACGTATGTCAGCGCGTTTTAGCATCGTAAAGATCAATTCACCACTTCTACGAACGGTTAATCCATAAGAGAAACTGATGTTTTGGAGGGGATCGGAATTCGAAGCTTCGAAGGTGATACGTTTGATGAGATCATCTAGTTTTTGATGGTCTGCTTTTTTAGCAATCAAAACGAATTCATCTCCTCCGAAACGAATCGGAATGAGATCATCATAAATGTTGTTTAATTTTAACAAAATATCTGCAAATCGAGCAATGAGTCGATCTCCTGCGCGATGTCCTAAATAGTCATTAAACATCTTAAGTCCATCGACATCAATCATAATTAAACCTAAATCTGGATAATTTTTTTCAAGTTGTTTGCGCTGCATCTCAAAGTAATTTCGATTGTACACTTTCGTCATGTAATCTTGACTTCGAATCACTTCAATCTCATGCATCATCTTAATGGATAGTGTTTCATCATAGAGTAAAATTAACTCGCCATTGGCACGGAAACGGTCGATACGATATTCTTGGTCATCGACATGTAAATAGACTTTTTTTGCATCAAAAGGAACATCTTGAATATCTGTCATATCATGAAAATAGATGGCACTTTTCTCTAACTTGCGATAAAACTCTTTGATGCTATCGCCTTCACGAAATCCCAAATCAGGAAACCGCTCTAAAAGATTATTGGAGTATTCAATCACGTGTTGATTTTGATCAGCAATCACATACATTTCACGCATTTTTTTAAATAAAAATTGTCGTGAAGATAATATCAAGTTGACATTGAAATCGCGTTTGTAAATAATCATGTACAGAATAAATGTCACAATGACGACAAATAAATACGTGGGATCCACAGCAAAACTGTAAATGAAAAGGTGAATCAAATTGAGACTAATCCCGAGCACAAGACTGATTAAAATCATGGGGAAAGGAAAAATATCTTCGTGACGATGCTTATTTTTACTGAGATAGCTGAGCATCCGTATAAACCCCGTGAATAACAAGAGGTAACACATCAGCGTATGAACGAGGAAAAACCAACCATAGGATGCTGCCTGATATACTTCACGTGTTAGTTGGGGAACTAAAGGTTGTTGAAGCATCCATAACGTTTGCGAATTGGTGAGTGCAATCAATAAGTTGATGACAAGAAAAACAAGTGCAATCCCATGAAATGCACGACTTGTACGATGATTAGTATAGATTTGAAAAGTCAGAAAGATGGCATAGGAAACACCGAAAATAATCGGATATGTGATCAACCGACTGTAATACATGAAGAAAGGATCGGGGATGAACATACTGATGCCGATAAAGATCGACCATGTGAAAACAAGGACCGATAGAATCCATAGGACACGATACTTGGGATTTGCTCTCACTTCATCCAATTTGATCACAGGAATCAAACTGACCGATGCAAAGATAAAGTAAATCAACCACACATCAATTCTCATGATGACCCTCCTTTCCATGTATCAATATTTTAATGCATTTTAAAATAAAGAGAAAAAAGTTAAGAAACTTGTAAGAAATAAACCGTTATCAGTTGGTAATATCAAGGTTAATACGACCATCTTTAATTTCGACAATACGATCAGCCTTTTCTGCGATATGCCGGTCATGTGTGATGATAATAAACGTGGTCTTAAACTTCTTGTTGATTTCTCTTAACAAATCGTATATTTGCTCGGTCGTATCACTATCAAGATTTCCGGTGGGTTCATCAGCTAAAATCATCTTGGGTTGATTGATCAAAGCGCGTGCGATAGCAACACGTTGTTGCTGTCCACCAGATAAATTGATGGCCAAATTATTCTTCCGTTTGGTAAGTCCAACAATATCGAGTAGATCGTTAGCGCGTTTTAAGATATCCTCTGAAAGAGGTTGTTTGGAAATGCGGTATGGCATGAGCACATTTTCAAGTGCCGTAAATTCTGGTAACAAATAATGAAATTGGAAAATGAAGCCGATTGTCTCATTACGGAGCTGTGCTAATTCATCTTTTTTCATCGTTTGAGTATTTTTCCCGTTGATGAAAACATCGCCTGTAGTCGCTTTATCGAGTGTTCCTAGTATATTTAAAAGTGTGCTTTTACCGGATCCAGATTGACCAATAATCGAATTAAAAGTTCCTTTTTCAAATTCAAGCGATAAATCGAAAAGAACCTGCGTCGGATTGGGTGTCTTTTCACCGTAAATTTTGTTGATTTTTTTGAGTTCGATGATAGGATTAGGCATTTCTGATCACCTCGATGACCGTTAATTTTGACGATTTAATGGCGGGTGTCAATGATGCAAGTATCGAAGCAATCAATGCGATTCCACCAGAAAGTGTGATAAATCCAGGGTCAATAAACAGAGGAACAACCGGTGTACCATCTGAATTGAGGGCGAACGTCGTAAATGCATACGATAAACCAAGACCTAAAAGGACACCTCCTACAGCACCAAAGATACCAAGAATGAAGCCTTCGGATAAAAAGACAAACGAAGCATCACGATCTTTAATCCCCATCGCTTTCATGATACCGATTTGACGTGATTTTTGCATCACGGTGATCGCAAGGGTTGATGAAATCCCTAAGACCACTGAGATAATCACAAAGACTTGAATCATCAGTGAAGATATACTTTGACCTTGTAAACCGGAAAGAAGAGATTCATTTTCAACCATCCAGTTTCGTGTCTTAAGGTCAGAAGTGCTAAGAAGTTCATCTAGCGTTAAAGATAATGATTCCGCTTCAAATGGTTCTTTAAGCTGTGTTTCAAGCGATGAAACACTGGTTTCACCCACCATATCTTGAAGTGTTAAAAGGGTTCCAATCCCCCACGTACGATTGAGTTGTGCGACGTTTAAGTCAAAAGCTCCAACGACCGTGAGACTACGAAATTCACCTAAAACTTCTATGGTAATTGTATCACCCAGCGATAAGTTTAAATCATCCATCAAACCGATGCCTAATGCGACTTCATTTAAAGCGTTTGGGAGAGTGCCTTCTATCAATTTATCTTCAAATTGATAAATCAAATTGGCGCGTGTAAAATCAAAACCTCGGTAGAGCATTTCCTTTTTGATTGTATCTTTTTCTAAAATACCAGGTAGGTCTAAAACGGGAGAAACCACGGTAAACAGATTGCTTTGATTGCTAACTGTATTAGCAACCCCTTCATAATCGGTTATCAATGAGGCATCTTCTTTCACCACAGTGATATGAGACGATGAACCGATGGTGGTATCAACTAAACTCTTCTGCAGACCACTGATGAGTGATCCAATAAAGACTTGAACCGAGACACCAACCGAGATTCCTAAAATAATGATTAAGGTTTGTCTTTTTGCTGATGTCAAAAAGCGCCATGCAATGGAAAAAGCGAGTTTCATGATGCCACCTTCTTGCTGAATGCTTTGAGGTCACTCAAACTGTTAAGCACTTCATCAAACTGAATATTGTCTAAATGATTGCGATCCTTAAATGCTTGTCCACCTAAGATGATGCCCACTTCAGGAAAATAGCGTTTGATTTCATCGGTAGTTTGCTTGGTGACCACAATGTTATAAGGGTTTGTCACAGAAAGTGCGACATAATCAGGTTTGTAAGCGCGAATCGCTGAAAGTATTTCAGATCGTGGTGTATTGGCTCCGATATAGTTTGCATCAAATCCTTCAAGCATCATGAAATGGGTGTTCATGATCGCACCGATTTCATGGTATTCAAAAGCTGGAGTCAAGACGACAATTTTTTTGTTGATGGGTTTGATTTGTGCACTTCTTTTAAGCACATATTGATAGCACGACTCGAGAATTGTGCGAATAATGGAAGTCCGGAAATGCTCTTTCCAAATGCAAATATCTTCGTCATGTTCTTCACATTGAAAATAAATCAGTGAAGGTGCAAGAATATCCAAATACAATTCCTCAATGGTCGTTTTGCTTTCTTCAATCAGTTTCATGGCGAATGTGACGGCTTGGGCTTTATTCTCTGCTTTAAGATAGGCTAAAAATGTTTGTAATATGTCATGGTTCATATGACCCCTCCTATACATGTTCATCTTTTTACATGATTCTTGTTAATTATAACAAATCTACGTGAATAAATCATGTAATATGGCTCCATTTTGTTGATTATTCAACATTTTTTAAATGGAAAAAAACGATACTTGTCGCCAAATATCGTTTTGTCGTTTAATTCTTTTTATACGTGATTTTGTAGTGATCCAAAACAGCTTGGAAAACCTTTTTATACGCTTCAGGATTCTTTTCGAGATAAAGCTTCGCGTTTTCTCTGCCTTGTCCAATTTTCTCGTTGTTATACGCAAACCAAGCTCCACTCTTTTGAATGATGTCGAGTTCGGATGCTAAATCAATGAGTTCGCCGGACTTAGAGATACCTTCACCAAAGATGATATCAACGCTAACACTCTTGAAAGGGGGTGCAACCTTGTTTTTTACGACTTTAATGGTTGCTTTGTTACCGATGATATCTGTTGCACTCTTAATCGCCTCACCTCGTCTGATTTCTAGACGAACGGATGCATAGAATTTGAGTGCTCGACCACCTGGAGTCGTTTCGGGGTTTCCAAACATGACCCCTACTTTTTCACGGATTTGGTTGATGAAAATCGCAATTGTGCCTGCTTTTGAGATGGCACCTGAGAGTTTTCTCATCGCTTGACTCATCAAACGTGCCTGCAATCCGACATGGGAATCACCCATTTCACCATTGATTTCAGCTTCTGGAACAAGCGCTGCAACTGAGTCAATGACAACTGCATCGACTGAACCACTGCGGATTAATGCTTCAGCAATCTCTAATGCTTGTTCACCGGTGTCGGGTTGTGACAAAATCAAATTGTCGACATCAACACCTAAAGCTCTCGCGTATTTGGGATCCAATGCATGTTCAGCATCTATAAACGCGACATACCCACCTAACTTTTGAACTTCTGCGATCGCATGAAGTGCAAGTGTTGTTTTACCAGAACTTTCTGGTCCATAAATTTCGATGATTCGTCCTTTAGGATAACCACCAATACCGAGTGCAATATCAAGTCCAAGTGATCCTGTAGGAGTCGCTTCAACTGTGCGTTCAGCTTCATCGCCTAGGCGCATGACGGAACCTTTACCATATTGCTTTTCGATTTGTTTCATTGCGGCCTCGAGGGCCTGTGCTCTTTTGTCTTTATCGATCATGACTGCACCTCCGTCTTATAGTAGTTTCATAATGCCTATTTTACTTTACATGCTTTCCAAAATGATGTGACGATTTTTAAATACATAATCAAAACCACTGATCAATGTCATCGCAATGGCAAACCAGAAGATGATGTCTGCAATCCATAATGAGAACCCAAAATCATTGAAAAGCATGAGGATGAGAGCCACCATGGTCGATGCGGTTTTGGCTTTACCAAACGGCGATGCGGCGATCACTTTTCCTTTTTCAATGGCTAAGAGCCTTACACCTGTCACGGTGAATTCTCTGATGATCACAATCATGACCGCCCATAGCGGAACACGATCAGGCATCAACAGCATCAGATAAAGAAAGGCAACCATCACCAAGACTTTATCTGCAATCGGATCTAGAAACTTCCCAAACGTTGTAATTTGATTGTATTTTCTTGCGATATAACCGTCTAAAAAGTCGGTGAGTGATGCAATGATGAAAAGACTTGCAAAAATAAGGCGGTCAATCTCAAGTCCGAGAAGACCACTCGGTTTTTTTAATGCTTCGATGTAAATCACGATCACCATGATAGGAATCAGGAAAACGCGACTTAATGTCAATTTATTGGCTGTTGTCATGTCTCTTCTATAACCCCTTAACTACTTATATTTTACCATAATATTGCATTTCCTGTTGCAATTTTAAGATGCTTTTGATACAATGGTTTTGCACGCATGGGAGGTGAAATTGTGGCTAATATTAAACAACAAATCAAACGTAACAAAACCAATGAAAAACGTCGTTTACACAACGCTTCTTTCAAGTCATCCGTTAAAACCGCGGTTAAAGCAGTTGAACGCGCTGTAGCAGCTAATGAAAAAGAAAAAGCAATCGAAGCATTGTCTTTTGCACATAAGAAGTTGGACAAAGGTCTCGCTAAGGGGATTTTTCATTCGAACTTTGTCGCTAGACATAAGTCAAATCTTGCAACTAAAGTCAACACCCTTTAAAAAAATAAGGCACAGTGTGTCTTTTTTTTTAGCTTTTTTCAATTTCGCGGTAGCCACCCTTTTGTGCGATATATTTCACATGGGGTAATTTAATGCCAGAGACACCATAATTACCGTTATAACCGATTTTATTGATGTAGTGTGCGATGTTATCCAGTTCTCTTTGCATATTGAGTAAAGCTTGATACGTCGCTTTGATGTCATCTAACGCACGGTGTGTGTTTTTCACATCGACTTGATAGGTTTGCACACAACTGTCCAAACGATGAGGATAGCGATGCCGATCGCGATAAATCGCCATCACGTCTAAAATATCATTTTTAATCGTAAAGAAGGTATGCCAATGTCTTCTAAATAGCGTTTGTAAAAAGAGAAGATCAAATTGGATATTGTAGGCAACAAGGAGTGTCTTCTCATCTTGATAAAGATCAAATAAACGTTGAAAGGCTTCTTCTTGGCTGACGCCATCACGCAAAAGCATGGCATCGGTGATATGCGTAATTTCAGTAATTTTGTCAGGAAGTGGTTTGGATGCCATGACCAATAACGATAACTCTTGGGTCACGACATGTTGACCTTCTTTTTTTTCTAGGAGGATAGCTCCTATTTCGATGATTTCATCGGTGAAACCGTTAAGTCCTGTGGTTTCAAAGTCAAAACATAAAATACGGTCGTAAGCTAACATGTTACGCTCCTAATAAATAAAGTTCTAGACCAAGTTTTTTATCAATTTTACCACTCTTTATATCATAATCAAGTTTTGATAGTTTTTTTAAATGATTTTCTAATTGATTAAAGGGGATGGATTGTGCATTTTTAACGATATAATAGGCTCGTCCACTCTTGATATGAAAGTGTTCAGCAATTTGATCTTGTCGATAACCCTTATCAATTAAGAGTTTGGTATGCATCAGTTCTCTCACTTTGGAGACGATATTATTTAAAATACGCAATGGATCTTCATTTCGCGCAATTAAATCATAAAAGATTTCAATCGTCTTTGATTGATTTTTTGAGAGTAACGCATTGGTTAATTCAAAGATATTTTCTTCTAGGTTTCTTGAAACAAGCAGTAAAACGGCACGTTCGGTGATTTCTTTGGTTTCATAAGCAAATAGCATGAGTTTTTCAGCTTCTTGGTTGATCAAATTAAAATCAAGATTCGTCCGTTCAAGGAGTGCTTCAATCGCATCATCGGTGATGGTATAATTGTACTTCTTAAACATATTACGGATAAAATCGGGATAATCCTTTTTCTCCATATCTTTGACTTTTTCGATAAATGCATACTTAAAAAGAGCCGATCCTATCGGCGAGGACTCATTCATGAGTTCACTCATCATGATGATGACGATGACATCAGGATTAGGCTTTTGAAAATAGTTCAAGTAGCTTTGTATGACAAATTCATCCGCTTTTTCAAGTTCGTGGATGTTTCTAATAACAATGACTTTCTTTTCAGCAAAAAAAGAAACCGTCTGTAAATCTTCAAGGATATCATCGGTGCTATTTTCAAGTAAATCGTACTTGACGATGTTGAAAGGATCAACATGAAATTCCTTGATTTTTTCTTCGACGGCATGATTGAGAAGAAAATCGTTGTTACTGTAGTATAGGTAGATGGACTCAGCCATACATACGCCTCCTCACTTCTATGAATATTGTACCAAAAAGACGTTTAAAAGGGTAGTGAATATTGCCAATTATGTTTCTTTTTGGTGGGGAAATAACGAATCGTTCCCTGAAGGTCTGTGCGATCAATGATGGCGTGGATCTCCTTTAATCGATGAATGACCTCATCATGAGGAAATCCGTAGCGATTTCTTCTTCCAACGGATATGATGGCTCTTGATGGCTTCACATAGTGAAGAAAGAGCGTACTTGAGGATGTATTGGATCCGTGATGACCGACTTTTAATACATCACTTTTTAAAAGATGACCATACGTTTCGATCAAGGATGCTTCTGTTTTTGATTCAGCGTCTCCCATCAATAGAAACGTCGTGTGATGAAGTGTCATTTGCATGACAATGGAAGCATCATTTGAAGATTGAGCTTGACCGAGCGGTGCTAAAATATCGATAAGAACGTCACCGCACCTCACGTGATCACCCGCTTTTACGATTCGTGGTCGTAGAGAATATGCGGGATAATCCTGATCGGAAGACGAAAGAATCACGTGTTTGACGTGAAGACGAGAAATCAGTGTGGATGCTTCTTGAATATGATCAAGATCACTATGGGTAAGGATGAGATAATCGATGGAATCCACACCATGACGCGTGAGATAGTCATAGACATGATCATAGGCATCCATGACAGCGATGCATCCTTTGGATGTCAAAATCGTTGCATCCCCTTGACCCACATCGAGAAATGTGATCGATGTTGTTTGACGATAAATCCACGATGGAACGATAAATAAAAGAATCATAGCTATGCTATAAAATGTTTTAAAGGTGTATCGTTTACTCAATAGAATCATCAAAACGAATAAAAAATAGAGGATGATGAGTAAAGGATCAAGACGACCAAGATAGAGCGTCAATGCATTATGACTCATCCACGTCAACATGCGATTTAAACTGTCTGTAAAGAAAAGAAAGACGGAATGAATTGGTGGAAAAATCACAACTAGCCATGAAAAGATCATCAACGACATCGCGAGGAAGATACCAAAAAACGGAATAACACATAAGGCAATCATATGCACTCGACCCGTGAAGGGAAGTAAAATGAGGATTACCATCGCACTCATGACATACCGTTTAAGAATTGGATTGTATCCACGATAAAGTGGTTCAAGCAAATAAAAGGATGAAAGAATGAGATAGAGAATCAAGAGTGATGTTGACATCAAACTTTCTATGCGAAGTAAAAGCATCAAAAACATCACCACTTGAAAGAGTTCAAACGATGATTTTTTTAAATCATATTTCTTGTTCACCCACAAAGCAATTTCCATGATAAAAAGACGAAGGATTCCTAAATCAAAGCGATGAAAATACGCCATCATCCCATAAAAACTGATGATCATAAGTGTTTGTACTTTCACCGGAATATTGAAGGCATAAAACCCTTTTCGAAGCATCAATGCACACGCAAATAGGTGTATACCTGAGACAGATAACAGATAACCCAAACCTAATTCATCATAAACATTCTTCTCTTCATCGGATAATCGTTGACCAAAAAGCATGGCCATCACGAAAGATGATGATGTGCGTTGATCGATCAAATCTTTGCATCGTGCACGAAGTGTCCATAATGAAAAGCCTTTTTCTTTGTGCATGATGTGATACGAGGTGATGTGTCCATCGATACCTTGTGAACGAAATTCATGGTAAGCATCATAGCCCTTAGGCATGGTTTGATGGAGATAAAGCGTGATGTTGCCTTCTATATAGAGTCGATCCCCCACTTCAAATTCATCATGCGATGCATGGATATGGTAGATGTGCTTGTGATACAGAAGAGAATAACGTGTGGTGTATTGACCTTCTTCTTCATGGATAACGATGACTTGCCCAATGATCTGTTTTGGTATTTCAACACTGATTGTCAAAAAATAGCATAACGCTAAGCACCCTAAAAGTGACCAGAAAAGAAGCATGCAGATTTGAGATCTAACGCGATAGATAAAAAAGCATGCACATGGAAGCATATACATGTTTTTCATGCTGATCAAGCTCAAAGCGAGTCCTATTCCTAATAGATCGAGATGATCAAAGTGTAAGATAGGGCTTGATCTTCTCAAGTGTTACGACTCCGATATATTTAACCAACAACAACTCATCTAAATGTTTAAAATCCCCATGGGCTTCTCGATAGATGATAAGCGATGCTGCACGTGTTTCTGTCATCCCTGGAATCGTAATCAGTTCCTTAAAGGATGCTTGATTGACATTGATCTTGACGACGACAATCTGATCATCTTTTTTTTCATCTAAAATCATAATTTGTGTATCTTTTGTAATCATTTCAGAGAGATGAATGTCTGTTAAATCAGCGACTTCATCGATACGGCCTGCCCATTGAAGTGCATCGCCGATTGTCATGGGTTCAAATAGGTGATAAACGCCAGGAAATTCAACAGCACCTTTGATCTCGACTTTAATGATTGAAATAACAGGTTTTCCAGACTCGATCCATGGCTTTTCTTCCCCTTTGGGAAACAATAAAAAAGAGCCACACACCATACATAAAATCACAACCACCATCTTTTGCTTCATGATATCCCTCCTTACCCTATAGTAGAACGTCAACATGAGCATTACTCTAAAAAAAAGAACGTCGCCGTTCTTATTTTTTGGTTGCTATGACAAGATGCTTTCTGATATCGATAGAAGGTTTAACTTCAACATCAAAGCCAAGCGATTCTAATAGATGGATATAATAGGACACATCATAGACATACTGAATAATTTTATCTGTTTGTCCATCATATGAAACCTCATGTATGAATTGATGTCCTGATACACGGGATTCCCAGCGGTAAACGACAGGATCAACTTCATCTTCAACATAACCATCATAATCGTTTAATACGGAGATTTGATAACAATCAAAGATGAATCTGCCTTGAGGATAGAGCGCTTGATGAATGTTTCTAAAAACCTTTTTGACTCCTTTAAAATAATTGACGACATCAAACATTGCTAAGATGACGTCGGCTTGACCGATCATTGGCTTTCTAAGATCGTGCTCATAAAGTTCAGTCATCAGATGTTGTTGTCTCATCTTTTCTTCAGCAAGAGCAAGCATATGGGTTGAAACATCAAGCCCAATGGCGCGATAGCCATGATGGATGAGCTCAATCAACATATAACCCGATCCACAACCGGCATCGATGATTAAATCATCTTGTTTCAAATAAGGTTTGATCTCGTGAAAAAGTGCTTCATAGTCCACATCACTCATCAAGAGATCATAGAGTGGTTCAAACATATTATTTAATACGTTTGTAGCCTAAAAGACGTTGATCAAAACCATAGTACTTACGGTCATTTTCTTGAAAGAGATGGACGATGACATCATGACAATCGATGAGTGTCCATGATCCACCTTTTCCTTCAATGTTTTTGATGTCTTCAGCAACAAGCGCCTTCTTTAAGTGATTAATCGCGGCATTCCCCTGTCTTTCATTGACAGTCACAATGACAAAATAGTCATAAAACGGGGATGTTTTTTCGAAGTCATAGACGGCTAAATCTTTGACTTTTAAATCTTCGAGGGTTTCAATAATTTTATTCAGTTTCTCCACGGGTTACCTCCAGGTAATATTGATAGATTTCTATTTGTTCCTCGGAAGGTGAAAGACCTTTCGATTCGACATGTTTGATGGATTGTTCCATGCAATAACATACAGCACGGTCTAAATCCTTGGTTGCAAGTTCATAGACATAATCGCTGTCTTCAAAACCTCGATTGGGTTCACATGAATCTGCGACAAAGATGATTTTTTCAAGGATCGACATACCTTTTCTTCCCCAGACGTGATAACGTATCGCGTTAAGAATATCTGGATCATGAACTTTAAACTCATGTTCTAAAATATTGGCTGCAGCGATCGCATGATAGATAACTGGATAATCTGCATAAACTTTCATCCATCGAAGATCCATCATGTTTAATTTTTCTTCAAGCGTATCATACTTAGCAACATCGTGAAAGAGTCCAGCAATCTTTGCCTTATCCACCGATTCATGATAAATGATTGCTAATTTTTGTGCTGTTTCAGCAACTCCATAGACATGTTTTAATCGTTTGGGATGATGACCTAACTTTTCAATGACGCGTTTTTCAATGTTTTCAATCATTAAAGAGCGCCTCCGTCAATGAAAGATGTAGTCCTTTTGGATAGGTCATTTTAACGAGTCCAGGACCTTTAATGTGCACAAATCCCATATCAGCGAATGTGATTTGATATAAACCTTCCGGTATTTTAAACGCTTTATCTTCATAGCGGTCAACACATATTTTGAAATGTTTTTCCTTTTGTTCGAGCAAGGGTTTAATTCGATCTTCTTGTGTTTTATGAACTTTTACCGAAGCATCAATGTAGAAAATAGGATTGATGGACTGTCCATAAAAAGATAATGCAAATAAACCTTCAAGCATGAGCGCTTGTCCCTCTTTAAGCTGATAAATGCGAGGTTTTATCTCTTGATCAGGAATTAAATCTTTATAGATACCATATGGCAATATGTGATGCAAATAGCCTTCTTGATAAAGACCGGGCATATCGTAGATGGTCATGTTTTCAAATGGCCGATGAAGTGCTTCTTGGGTTAAACCCGCTTTTTTCATGGCGAGTGCTTTATCATCATGGGTGATAGCTTTAAAGAGTGTCGTTTTTCCACTGTTTTGAACACCTAAAAGATAAACAAAGGGTTCATTTAGTTCGCGCAAATAGTCTTTAAGATGTTCAACGTCATAGGGATTTTTGGCTGACATTAAAATCAAATCCTCATAGGGAACATGCATTTTTTTTGCATAAGCTTTAATCCGATTCAATAGATGCGATAAGTTTGTCCCTTTAGGAAGTAGATCGATTTGATTGATGATGTAAACATATTTGGCTTCAGGTTGGTATCGATAGACGGGATAACTGAAAAGCAAGTCTAAATGAAGGACGGATGAGACCATCAAGATGATGGCGTTTTGAGGAAGTGATGGAAGATCCTCTGGATGAAAATGTTTGATTGATTCTCCGTAATGCAGTAATTTATAGCACGCTTGGCAATACGTGTGGTTGAGATCGATGGCATATCCTACACGATTGGGATCGGTCGTTTGAAGGATAGCACCACACCCCTCACATCTGATGGTCGTCGACATAAGTCTTTAACCTTTCAAGATAAAGTTCGGGTTGTTTCTTTTGAATTTTTTTCAACACACCAACCTCGAGTCGACGGTTGATTTTCGTCATCCATCGATCAGATTTCCGTTTAACAGAGCGCACCAATATCGTCTTCATCCCCAGACGATTTGCACCAAGAATGTCGGTCATCAGCTGATCACCGATCATGACCACATCTTTTGGTTTGACTTGAATGTTCTGACATGCTTTTCGAAATCCACGCTTGAGTGGTTTTGTTGCGTGCCATATGAAAAAAACGTCGATTTGCTTCAAAGCGAGTGATACGCGTTTGTAACTGGTGTTGGACAAAACGACAACATCAAAATCTCGTTTTAATGCATCAAGCAATGCACGATGTTGTTGATCAAGTTCAATGTCATCATAGGCAATAATGGTGTTATCTAAGTCAAAAAACAAGGCGCGTGTTCCTTGTTTTTTTAGTTCATCGTAGTCGATATCAAAAATGGATGCAGCGTAAGCATGCGGAATACATTTTTGGTAAAGCGCCATTACTTGATTTCCACAATTTCAAGTTCGAAAACGCGTCCTGTTTCTGTTTTGACTTCAACGACTTCGTTTTCTCCTTTGTTCAAAATGGCACGTCCAATCGGTGATTCAATCGAAATCTTTTTCGCTCTCGGATCAGCTTCAATCGAACCCACAAGTGTGAATTCTTTTTCTTCGCCTGATTCTATAAAACGAACGATGACAGATTTACCGATATTGACGATGTCACGATCATCGGTTTTGATGATCTTCACATTTTTGAGGATGTTTTCAATTTCCGCAATCCGTGCTTCGATTCTCGCTTGTTCATTTCGTGCAGCATCGTAATCCGCATTTTCAGAGAGGTCACCTTGAGCGCGCGCTTCTTTGAGCGCTTCTTTGTTCTCTTCGCGTTTGACATCTTTTAAATACGTGAGTTCTTGTTTGAGATTATCGACACCTTCTTGGGTTAGTTGAAACAGTTGCTTAACAGCCATGGTGGTCCTCCTTAAATTTCTTTCTTATTATACACTATTTTTTAGTGTATTGCTATTTTTTTTAGGTCTTTTTGGTAAACGCGATGGTTTGGCATGAGTTGATCGAGAACACGATAAAATTTTTGGGAGTGATTAAACTCTTTGACGTGAGCATACTCATGATATAAAACATACTCCACATAGATAGGATCTAGTGTTGATAAGAAGATATTGAGCGTGATTTCATGCTTTTTAATATGATAACTTCCGAACTTCGATTTCAAATATTTCAGTTTGATTGGAAGAGGTGATAAACTGTTTTTCGCCAGATTAAATTTCATTTTTTCTTGAAGAATTGCTAATTGCTTTTCCATTTCAGCAAGATAGATATGGCGTTTATTCAAGGTTGCATCCTCAATCTTGGATGTTAAGTAAACAACGTGTTCAGAAATCGTGTAACGGAAATGGCCATATGTCAAGATGATGGTGTAGGGCTTACCCCATAAACTTATCTGATCATCTGATTCTTGGCTTTTATCTTCACTCAGTTTAGCTGTAAACATTTCGAAACGATCAAGGATAAACGCTTCAATACGCTCGATGGTAGCTATAGGGGGTGCAGTCACAACGATCATGTTGTTTCTCATACGAAAATACGTTTTTTTATTGTTTTTTCTGATGATGGTATACGTTAAACTATGACCATTTTTTGTCAACTTTTTCATCGTTTCCTCAACATGGCATAAGGTTCAACATGAAAGGGAACCTTGATTTTTAGGATTTGTTTCGGATGACGAGCAACGTCTAAAGGTTGATATGTTTCATCCATCATGCCTTGAATGATAAAGGGCTCAACAAGGCCACTTGGATGAAAAATCTCAACCGTTTCACCCTCTGTGAAATGGTTTCTTTGTTCGATCGTTGCAAGGCCTGTTTGTTCATCATAATCCATCACCAAACCGATAAAAAGTTGTGTGGGTCGTTCACTTCTCATGTTATAAAGCTGTTGTTCAACACCCGGTAATCCTTCAAGATAACCATGTGATGCTAAACGATTTTCCGCTTTTTCAAGTTCTTTCATATAGGGCGTAAAATCAAGAATCTGATGATGCTTCATATAATCATCGATCAATCTTCGATAGGTAGCAACCACAGTTGCAATATAGTGCAAACTTTTCATCCGTCCCTCAATCTTAAGGGATGATACACCTGAGTCAATCAGATGCGGGATTTGTTCGAGTGCTTCTAGATCTTTGGATGACATACTAAAAGCCGTATCGGAAACTTTTGTTTCTCCATCCATCAAATCATAATTCCATCGGCAAGAATGCGCGCATCCACCACGGTTAGCATCGCGATCTGTCATGTTGTTGGATAGACTACAGCGCCCTGAAAAGCTCATGCACATTCCTCCATGAATGAACACTTCAAGATCGGCTTCTGTTTGTGAGCGAATCAAGCGAATGTGATGCTTATCCAATTCGCGTGCCAACACGATGCGTTTGACACCGCGTGCATACCAGTAGTTCACGGTTTTCGCATTGGTCGTGCTCTGTTGTGTTGAAAGATGGACCTCTAAATGTGTATGCGCTAATGCCATATCGATGATGTATGGTGATGCAGAGATGATGGCATCCACATGGCATCCCTCGAGGGCTTTTAAATACTCGATTAAGTCGTGCATGTCCTCGTGATGTGGGATGATGTTTGTTGTCACGTAAACTTTTTTGTTTCTTTGATGCGCGAATGTCGTCGCTTCTAAAAGATCATCTAGGGTAAAATTGGATGCACGTGCGCGCAGTGAAAATTGCTGCCCACCAATAAAGACAGCGTCTGCACCATACATCAATGCAATCTTTAATTTTTCTAAATCACCTGCTGGTGCGAGAAGTTCAATCACTGTTCTCCGCCTTTACCTTTGTAGATCGTCTTTTTATAAAAGAAGCCTTCATCCCACATTTCATGATAGTCTTCTTGAATACGTTTGATTAAATCAACATCTTTTGTGTCATACATCTGAGCAACCAGTGCACCATAGCGGTCATCTTTAAACAGTGTATCGATGACCATGTAGTCAAGCCATTCTTTCAACTCGTCGAGATGATTCATCACATGCATGACATGACTTCTAAATACATGGGTTCCTGCATCATCTTCTAAAATAGGATAAGCTTCTTCTTGTCGATTTTCTTCAATCAACGTTAAGTCTTTTTGATTATGGAATCGTGAGGGTTCACCCAAAAATTCCATGTAATTATGAATCAATTGTCTTTTTGAATAAAACATATTTAAATGACCATGACCGACGATAAACATCTTTATTTTCTTCTGTGAACCGATGATGTCTAGATCAGAGAGTGTGATCTCTTTGGCAGCATAGACACCAAAAACATCAAGACGAGACAGATCATTAAAATCATAATAATTGGTCGCTAAAGTCTCAGGATTATAGATCACACGTCCAAGAAATCCTTTTTCATTGAGTGTGATAATCGCACCTAAATCAGCGACGACGACACCCGTTATTTTTTTGTTTTTAAACTGCTCGACCCATGTTGAAAATTGTTCAAGTTGTTCATCGGTCATCATCTGATTAGCCATCAGAAAAACGTCTTTTTTTTGATGGATAACTTCATCGATGATGAAATGAAGTTCTTCGTCAGAAAAACTGTGAGTTAATCGTGTGCCATATGTTTTTTGCCCCACGAGGATACCATCAACATGTTTTAATACCATCTCGAGGTTGATCACATCGTGAAGTGTTATCAGTTTTTTCATACATCTAACCTTCTGGATAAGGATATACCATCACCTTCATCAAAAAATGTGGTTTCAAAATGAGGGTGTTCGGTTAAAAATAATTTAAATGTCTTAAGTTTTCTGAGTAAACCTTGTGTGTGTCGATTGACAACATCGGGATTTAAGTGATGAAAATGAAGATTATCACAGATCACAAACCCACCTTTTTTCAGGTATGGTGTGTACTTATTGAATAACGTTTGGTATTGTGACTTTGCCGCATCGATGAAAATAAGATCAAACATCTGGAGTTCACCTTGATACGTCAATGCATCAAAGGGCATGAGTGTGATGCGTTTATGTTCATCATACCACTCGACATGACGCTTTGCTTCATCAATCATGAACTCATCGCGCTCAAAGGTGACCACGTGACAACCAAAAGAGGCCATAGCAAGTGCGCTATAGCCCATTGCGGTTCCAATCTCAAGCACATCTTTGATGGCATGCTTTTGAATCATCGTTTCTAAAAAGCGTAGGGTTGCATCGGTGATAATCGGTACCTTTTTCTCCAAGGCATACGCTTTTAGGGATGATAAATTCATGCTTGAACGTCTTCCTCTTCGTCTTCTTCATCCTCATCATCTTCAGCTTCTAATTCATCATAGTAAGCTTGAAGGACGTGATCAAGCATGTCCCATTCTTCATCGGTTTCAATGTCAGCAAACGTGCCTTCATCATCGGTTTCGCCAGGAATATAGATCGCAGCGCTCACTTCTTTGGTATCGATAAATTCAAAGACGACATAATTTTTACCATTTGCTTCGTGTGTGAATAAAATATCACAGACAGCTTCGTCACCATTGGCATTCGTGACGACCATTTGATCTTCTTTTAACATGTTATGCTCCTTTATAATCTAAATAATTTTGTAGAATGATAACTGCTGCCAGTTCATCTTTCTTTTCTTTTTGAACATTTCGACGCTGTGAACCTTGAATCATGGTCATGCGCGCTGTTTTTGTTGATAGTCGTTCATCCCACAAGATGATTGTTGCTTTGGTGTCTTGTTCAAGACGCTTTTTAAACGATTGACTGATTTCACCACGAATGCCGATATCGTTATTCATGTGCTTAGGTAGACCTAAAACCACGACATCAACCTTATGGAAGTTGATCAAGTCAAGAACACGGATAGCGGCTTCTTCATAGTTATTTTCAGAAAACCGAATCGTTGTCAGCGTCGATGCGATAATACCCGATTCACTGATGGCAATCCCGACTGTTTTACTTCCTAAATCTAACCCGAGATAGCGTTTCATAAGCGCTTCATCAATTCCTTTTTAACGCGATCAAGTGTGGAAAGATCTTGGGTTCCACCTTGTGCGAAGACACCTTTTCCACCACCTGAACCATGCGAGAGTGTTGCTGCTAACTTCACGAGATCCGATGCATCATCATGAATACTCTTGCAGAGGAAAGTTGCTTTACCATCTGTCACGTTGATCAGAAAGAGTGTTTCTGCCTTTATTTTATCATAAAGTGCATCAACGAGTTGTTTTAAAACCTTGGGTTCAATACCTTCGGTATATATGAGTTGCTTTTTCAGATCTGGATGTTCGATGAAATCATCGAGACGCTTCAAAACATCCTGTTGTAATCGTTGTTGATGCGCCTTTTCATAGGTTTTTGCAACTTCTTTGAGCGATTCGACGTATGCGCGGTAATTGATAATATCTTGATAAGAACCGATGATTTGAGGTTGTTCTGGTATCGGTAAATAGGTGTTGATGCGTTCAATTTTTTCTGTGATAGCGTTGATTTCGAGCATCAATGGTTTTAAGTAGGATTCCATCTGCTTTTTCACATCAAATCCGGTAATACCTTCCATGCGATAAATACCCGATCCAATCGATTCATACGATGCTATGGCGAAATCAAGAATGTCTTTTGTATTTTTAACGTGTGTTCCACCACAAAACTCTTTGCTCCATCCCATATCGACGACACGGACCATATCCCCATATTTTTCACCGAATAACATCATCGCACCCAGTTTTCGTGCTTCTTCAATCGGTAAAACGCGAATGATGACATCGAGTGGTGTTTGTTGAATGTAGTGTTTCACTAACTTTTCAACCTCAAGGATTCTTGTATCTGTTTCCGTTTCAAAATGGTTAAAGTCAAAACGCCAGCTCCATGGGGCAACCTGTGAACCCTGTTGGTTCGCGTGCTTGCCAAAAATATCTTTAATCGCTTGATGGAAGAGATGAGCAGCACTATGATTTCTCATCGTTTGAAGTCTCTTCGATTGATCGACAACCGCTAAAACTTCATCACCTTCTTCGTATTCACCTTCAACCTTGTGCAAGAATTGACCGTGAGGAAGTTTCATAACATCCGAAACGATTAATCCGTTAATCCATCCCTGATCGGCGACCTGACCACCCGATGTTGCATAAAAGGGTGTTTGATCTAAAACGATCCCATCAGAAAAAACTTTGATGACTTTCGCTTCGACTTGAAGTGTATCATAACCGATAAAACGAGTAGGTTCAGTGAAATTGAGATAGACTTCCTCTTGTGCTTTCATCGAGCCCACTTGAGTGCGTGCACTGCGCGAGCGCTCTTTTTGTTTCTGTAGCTCGAGATGAAATGCATCAACATCCACCGATACACCTTGCTCTTCAGCATATTCAAGGGTTAATTCAATGGGGAAACCATAGGTGTCATATAATTTGAAGGCTGTTTCACCACTGACCATATGCCCATCTTTTTCAATCGCTTCTAAAAGATGCTTTTCCCCTTCATTGATGGTTTCTAAAAATTTTTGTTCTTCTTTTAATATCAGTTTTTTGACGATATCTTTGGTTTCAAATAAATTGGTGTAATGAACACCCATGGTTTCAACGACATCATCGACTAATCGATATAAGAATGGCTCTGTCAAGCCCAATTTACGACCATATTTTACTGCACGACGAAGTAATCTTCTTAAGACATATCCGCGTCCTTCATTGGATAAAATGGCACCATCGGAGATTGCGAATGTTAGAGCTTTAATGTGATCTGCAATCACTTTGTAAGCCATTTGACCCGTATAAGGAATCCCTGCTAATTGTTCTGCATGTTGAATGGTTGGAAAAAAGAGATCGGTTTCAAAATTGGTTTTTGTCTGTTGAATGACACACGCAAACCTTTCAAGTCCCGCACCGGTATCAATATTCTTTGATGGGAGTTCTGGGTAATCATCTCGGCTTAATCCAGGCTTTGAATTGAATTGAGAGAACACAATATTCCAAATTTCAATGTAGCGTTCGTTTTCAATATCATCCCAAATGAGTTCAACACCACGCTTGTCATAGGCTTCACCGCGATCAAAATAGATTTCGGTATCTGGACCACATGGACCGGGACCAATTTCCCAGAAATTGTCGGCACGGGGAATGAGGTGGGAGGGATCCACACCGAGTTCAATCCAACGATTTTTCGCATCCTCATCATCGGGGTAATATGTCATGTAAAGTTTTTCTTTTGGAAAACCAAACCACTTGGGGTCCGTTAAGATCTCAAAACCCCATGCGATGGCTTCATGTTTAAAATAGTCGCCAATCGAGAAATTACCGAGCATTTCAAAAAAGGTGTGATGACGAGCTGTGCGTCCCACATTATCGATGTCATTGGTGCGAATGCACTTTTGAACATTGGTCATGCGTGGATTTTGTGGCTTTTCACTACCATCAAAATACTTTTTCAGTGGGGCAACACCCGCATTGATCCACAAGAGTGTGGGGTCATTTTGTGGCACAAGCGATGCCGATTGTTCAATTCTGTGTTTTTTGGATTCAAAAAAGGTTAGCCATACCTTTCTAATCTCTGCTGCACTCATCCATTTCATGGTTCTTTCCTCCAATCAATAAAAAACGCCCTTAGCTGTTCTAAGGACGTATAATCTACGCGGTACCACCTTAGTTCTAGGAAATTCCTAGCACTCGATTGTCGTTAAGGCCGACTGACCTTTTGCTCCCAAACAGCATTCACAAGGTTCGTTCTTCGTTTTCACCAACCACGAAGTCTCTACAAAACGAAGGACTTGTTACTTCTTTTGTTCATCGCGACTATATTTTAACATAGACATCATCAAATGTAAAGCCAACACCATCGACCATCATATGTTTTTTTTATGAAGAATGATCATTGGGATTGAGCATCTCATAATGGGGAATATCATCCTCTAAGTAAAGATCGGATACGACATGAAATCCGAATGTTTCATAATAATGTTTGAGATATGCTTGCCCTGAAATTCGAACCGGATGACCATGGATGTCATCGAGTGCTTGTTGTATCAGCTTTTTTGCTAAACCTTGATGTCGATATTTGGAATCGGTGACAACTCTTGATATCGCATGTTCTTTAAAGCGTATCCCCGGTGGAATTAATCGTAAATAGGCGATGATTTTGTGCTCGTCTTTCATCCAGTAATGAACACTCATCTCATCTTTGAAGTCGATATCAGCGTAAAGACAGTGCTGTTCTAAGACAAAAACCTTGGACCGAAGATCCAAGATTTGATACAATTCATCGACATTTAATTCATGAAACCCTTTTTTGAAGATAACGTTGTCCATATTTAAAGAGTAAGGGTGCACCGATTGCAGCCCAACCTCCAATCAGCATGTAGCGAATAAAATCAAAAATTAGCATCTCTGGGAAAACAAATTTGAGTCCTTCCTTGATGGCAAAAACCACACTTAAACCGATGACAACTTTGATGATTTGGACCCACCAAATCGCCTTCACATCGAAACCGATATATTTTTTTTCAATAAAATAGCCTAAAGCAAACCCAACAAAGCCACCTGCAGCGATATAAATATCATGATGTTGAGTAAAGAATAGAGCGATGATAAATAGAGGTGCGAGCATCAACGTGTAAATGTGCTCATCATCTTTCATCAGATCAACCAGTTTAAAGGATAAATAAGCTAGTAAATATGCGAGGAGTACACCAACGATGACATCACTTAAAAAATGCTGTCCTAAATACAATCTCGAAAAAGGCACTAAAATCATAAACATCCAACCAACGACATAAAGCCACTTCATGTTTCTTGATTTAGCTTCATGAAGTGCGGTAAATCCGATGACACCTGCAGCTTGAGCATGTCCACTTGGAAATGAATAACCGGTTGTTCGCCATGCTTCTTCAGAGGAAATCCCTTGATAATAAAAGGGTCGAATGCGTTTGAAGAGTTGTTTGAATAACGTATTAGCGAGTGCACTGATCATATACGCAAACACAAACTTATGCGCTAACTTCTTATCGATTGTCCAATATAAAATGAGTGCAATCCCGATAAAGACGAGTTGATCACCAAACTGCGTGATCACATAAAAGATAAAATCAAAAACAGGATTTCGTAATTGTTGAATCCACCGTATGATCTCTAACTCCACGATGAAACCTCCTCTTTCACAGATAATTCTTCTTCTTTATTTAGCATGATCGTCAAATGACCCTGTGGCTTATCAAAATGAGTGCCATCATACAAACCGAGATCACGACATTTTTGAATCATTTTTTTTGCCATCAGATAACCATAGTTTGATTTATGTTTAACATCTTCGGGTTTGAAATCAAGAATATCTAACATCGTGATGGAAAATAATTTCTTAGCCTCCATGTTGATCAGTAAGATGGGGTCTTGTTCGTATTTTTTAGGATGAAAGTGACCGTCGATTGGAACAGCAATGATGATGTCACATCCTTGTTCGATGAGAGGATGAATTGGACAATTATCCACCGCTCCGCCGTCCACATAATATTCATCATTCATTTTGGTAGAACCAAATAAAACAGGAATGGATGCTGAAGCGAGAACTGCTTTGTAGGGATCTTCCTGTTCATTCAAGTGAAAAACTTCCTTTTCCATCCGATGTAACAAGACCTGATCAATCATGGTACGTTTCTTAATTTTGCTTGCCGTGACATAACCCTGAATTTTACTTTGTCGGATTTCAGAAAGAGAAACTTGTTGCATCAATTTTTCATACATATCCTGCAAACTGAACAATCCTACCCGATCAAATTTGAGTTTTTCTAAATGTCGGCCATAAATCTCAGAATTATTGATCATTTCCCATATCTCAAGCATACGTTCATATGAAAGTTTCGCCATCACCATCAAGGTGTTGATGGCACCAATGGATGATCCTGAGATGTGTTTAATTTTTTGCAGAAGACCCTCTTCTTCAAGGGCACGAAGGACACCGATCTGATAAGATCCTCGCGCTCCTCCACCGCCTAATGCAAGTCCTAACTTTTCAGTCACGACCATCACCTTCTATTGTTCAACATTTTTTTAAGACGCATGTCTTGATCTTTTTCTTTGAGTGTTTCACGCTTGTCGTAATCTTTCTTCCCCTTAGCTAGTCCAATTTCAAGTTTGCATAATCCTTCTTTAAGATAGACTTTAAGTGGGACCAAGGTATAACCTTGTTCACGGGTTTTTGAGAATAGTTTTATAATCTCTTTTTTATGGAAAAGAAGTTTCCGTGGTCGCGTTTCATCGTGATTAAACTGATTCGAAAATTCATATTTAGCAATATGCAAATTATGAACAAAAGCTTCGCCATCTTTGATGGTGACGAAGGAATCATTCACGGTGACTTTACCTAAGCGAATGGATTTAATTTCACTGCCTAATAATTGGATGCCTGCTTCATAGGATTCTTCGATGAAGTAATCATGCCTTGCCTTTTTGTTTTGGGCGATAATTTTCATATTTTGTAACCTTCTTGTTGTTCTTTTTATCCACGATTCCAAAATCCATCTTTTTTTGTGCTAAATCCACATCTAAAAGTTCGACTTTGATGGTATCTCCTAAGCGATAACGTTTACCTCGATTGCCAACAAATGTTAAATTGGCTTCGTCATACATGTAGTAATCATCTAATACTCGTAATGGAACAAAGCCTTCAATACCATTAGACAGTTTGACAAACATACCAGAAGGCATCATTTGTGAAATAATGGCTTTGTAACTATGACCGATCTTGTCTTGCATGTATTCACATGATTTCAATTTAGAGACATCGCGTTCCAGTTGAATCGCTTTTCGCTCTTGATCGGAGGTGTGCTGCGCAACCTCAGGAAGAATCGATTCAAAATGATAAGCATCTTTCTTATAATCACTCGATTCTCCTAAGACAAAACGATGAATCATGCGGTGCAGGATGAGATCAGGATAACGACGAATCGGTGATGTAAAATGGGTATAATAGCGTGCACCTAGTCCATAATGGATTGATAATGCTTCACTGTATTTCGCTTTTTGCATCGCACGCAGTAAAATCATATGAACGACGTACTCATACGGAGTATTTACTGTATTCTCGGTTAAAACTTGTAGAGGTTTCGGTTGACCGAGTTGACGAAAGTTGACAGGTAACCCGAGTTTAGCAACCGTTTGTAGCGCTAATTTGAGTTTTACATGATCGGGTTCTTCGTGAATCCGATAAATCGATGGAAGATTCGCATGAAACATGTGAAAAGCAACCGTTTCATTCGCAATCAGCATCAAGGATTCAATGAGTTCTTCTGCTTCATCCGTTTTTCGTTCATAAACGTCAAGGACTCGACCTTTATCATCGACAACAAACCCTAATTCCGAGGATTCAAATTCTATTTCACCCCGTTTTTTTCGGATCACTTTCAATTTTTGAGAAAGTTCATTCATCTTGATCAGCATCGCTTCGATGGCTGGATCATTTAAGGAGACGTTATGAAGTAAAAATTGGTTGACCTCATCGTAGTTCATCCGACGCTTACTTTCAATCAATGATTTTTTAATTTCGTAAGCGACGACTTTACCCTCATCGTTTAATGTCATAAAGCAGGATAATGTCAGTTTTGTCTCGTTAGGGTTCAATGAACACCAATCGTTGGACAGTTTATGTGGTAACATCGGAATCACGCGATCAGCTAGGTAGGAGGATGTCGAACGTTTATATGCTTCTTCATCCAATGGACTACCCTCTTTGACATAATGACTGACGTCTGCAATGTGGACCCCGAGTTCATATTGACCATCAACAATCTTTAAACTGATGGCATCATCTAAGTCTTTAGCATCTTTGCCATCGATGGTGATGATGAGTTCTTGGGTTAGGTCAACACGTGCTTTCTTTTCCTCTTCTAAATCAATATGAATCTCATGAATGGATTTCATGACATCTTCTGAAAAGGTTTGAGGCCAATCATAGGCAGCAACAATCTTTAATGTATTGATGTCTGGATCATTGATGTGTCCAATAATTCTTTTGACCTTTGCATAAACTGAAAATTGATCGATTGATTCCACCTCAAGCATGACGACATGTCCAAAAACCAAGTCATCACCACCCTCAACTTCTAAACGTCGATCAATGTAGGTGTCCGGTTCAAAGAATAGACCTATTTTTGTCTTTTTAACGGTTGCAACCAAAAGTTTGAGTGCACGCTTGACCACTAAAACGATGCGTGGAGCGACACCCTCTTTCACAAGGACAATATCGTCATGCATCGCATCGAGTAAATCGCGCTGTTCTAGATAGATATCTTCAAGTTCTTGTCTTAAGAATCCAAATGTTTTCTTATGATCGAGTCGACCGATTAAAATGTCTGGTTTTAATGCATAGTATGGTTCTTCATAGACTAAATAAGGATATTGACTTAAGTCAATGTCGCCAATTAAATCATGGTGAACCTTGCGTGTTTGATGCTCATAAAATGTTAGATAGACAGTGTTCATGTTTATACCTCGATGTCATTATATCATAAATGGGGAGGTTTAACCTTCCCCATTTGGATTGTTTTATGTTGTGATGTTGTGCGCTAACCATTCACGAAGGACACTCAATTTTTTGACATGATGGACATCACTTCCACCTTCATGTCCTGCGTTTGGATACTCGATTAAATATTTTTCGGTCTTCACTTTTTCATATGCAGGCATGAAGTACAAGGCTGGGCATATGTCATCTTTGAGTCCAACGGAACAGAAGATGGGACACGTGATGCGGGGTGCAAAAAAAATGAGATCAAAAAAACTTAAACTTTTAAGAACTGCATCGATATTTAGTTTTTTTTCTTCGATATAATCCGCAATTTCACGTACGGCACCATTTTTTGTTGCAATCCGCCCTTTGAAATAACTGTAACTGGGGACATCAGCCAATGTATATGCCACATCACTTAATCCTGCAAGAGCTAAGACAAGCCCTCCACCTTGAGAACCACCATGCAAAATGATGTGATTGGCGTCCACAAAATCGAGTGTCTTGACGAGTTCGATCAGTTGAAGTCCATCCTGGTAGACGTGTTTTAAATAATAGTGTTCGGGGTATCCTAAACCTTTGGTCATTAAACGATGATCCCCTTCAGGATAAAGAAATCTGTCCATGGTTTGTCCGCGCTGTCCTCTGATATCGATAGCAAATACATTGATTCCCAATTGGTACCAATCCAAATAATCCTCAGGACTACCCTTATGCCAACCGTAGCCATGGAAGGTTAACATGGTTGGTTTTTTTTCACCGTTATGTTTTAAGTAAAACCCATGAATTTTTTCTTTTTTTGCACCACGATACGTGAAATCGCCAATCTCATCGATTGCTAAAGTTTGTGTGGTATGGTAGACATCAAATGCAAATGGAATCTCACGAAGTTCCGCTTTCGCGTGTCGCCAAAATGCATCAAATTGTGCGGGTTCTTGGAAATAATCATCCTCTTTAATCACATGCATCCCTCCTTGATTTCATTATATGCCTTCTAACTTCTTTCGTTTTCATGATTCGCTTATGAATTGCTTTTTTTCTATAAAAAAATGGTTTATAATGAGGTGAATATCATCAGGGGGCATCTATGAAATCTCTACTCCGTTATCTCTATAAAGATAAAGTCTTCGTCATCGCATTCATCTTTGCTGTGATCTCGATGTTTTTTATCACACCTTCAAAAGATTATCTGGATTACATCAATTACAAAGTACTCATCATCATGTTCACGTTGATGCTAGCGGTTGCCGGTGTGTATGAGACACACTTCTTTGACTATGTTGCAACCAAACTTGTTATCCAATTTAAATCGATCAAATGGATTGGATTAATCATCATTTTAGTCACTTTCTTTTTAGGGATGCTTCTCACCAATGATGCCGTTTTATTAACGCTTGTTCCCTTCACGATTTTTATCACGAAACACACGAAACAAGAAAAATATGCCGTCATGATCATCATTTTACAGACAATTGCTGCAAACATGGGAAGTGCACTTACCCCGATGGGTGATCCTCAAAATATCTATTTGTATGCCTTTTATGACATTCCTTTTGGTGAATTTTTAGCGACAACAGCGATCATCACCATCTCAGGTTTTGTCTTAGTTTCGACAACCGCGATGATTCGAATTCCTAATCATCACTGTGAACTTAACATTGTCGCACCAACTGTTGAATGGAAGAAATTCTTTCTCTACATGCTGATCCTCATCAATGCTTTGCTCACCGTATTAAGACTTGTTCCTGAAGAATACACCTTGATGATTACCATCTTTCTAGGTCTACTCTATGGAAGACATCTTTTTAAACGAGTTGATTATACGTTGCTGTTAACCTTTACCTCATTTTTTATATTCACGGGTAATTTGGGTCAAATGATCTGGATTAAAGATGCAATCAGTCATCTTTTGGATACGCGATTATCGGTCTACTTCACGGGGCTTTTCACCTCGCAGTTGATTTCCAATGTCCCAGCTGCTGTGCTACTTTCCACCTTCACTGAACGCGCTTATTGGCAGCCCCTCTTGCAAGGTGTTAACGTGGGAGCTATGGGGACGATCATAGGTTCATTAGCGAGTCTGATCACCTTTAAATACATCATGCGTGAATACCGCAGTGAAACGAAAACGTATTTGATCACTTATTCCATCATCAGCATCATTTTTATAACCATCATCACGATCATGACGTTACTTTTAACAACATAAAAGGGCTCAAAGGAGCCCTTGTTCATAGGTCTTGAAGAAACGCTTAAGAATCTCGATGAGAAGTTCTGGAGCGTTTTTTGAATAGACGACTTCACGCGCTAAGACAGGCCTATCGGTAATCAATCCATCGACATCGGCTTCAACCATACGCCGCATGATGGCTTGATCTTTAACGGTCCATATGTAGACTTTTTTATCGTATTCATGGGCGTGACTTAAGAAGGTCGTATTGTTATCAAAAAACGTAATGGAAAGCCCATAATAATCCGCATAAGTTGCGCGCGCAAGTTCACGTAAGTCACCATAAAATGATTGGATAAGAAGCAGGGTTTTAATCTCAGGTTGCATAAGCTTAATGCGCTTGAGTTGTTGACTATCAAAAGATAAGATCACCGTGTCTTCCACCATATCATAGGATTCAATCAAATCCATCACGGATTGTTCCAGGGTTGGTGTACGATCTTTTAATTCAAGAAACAAACGAGCTCGTCCTGAAACGGTGATGAGGACTTCTTCGAGCGTTGGTATCTTTTCACCCATAAAATCATTGGAAAACCACGAACCTGCATCCAGCAAGCGAAGTTCCTCTAGCGTCAAATTTTTAACCAGCCTTGTCTGAATATCATTGGTTGTACGCTTCGTTGATGAATCATGCATTAAAATGGGTATTTTATCCTTCGTTTCTCTAACATCGATTTCAACAGCATCAACACCATGACTCAAAGCAAGTTCAATGGATGCGAGCGTATTTTCTGGAGCATCCACGGATTGTCCGCGATGAGACACGATTTCTGTGATTTTTAATAACTCAAACTGACTTGGATTTTGGATGGCATGATAAACAGCGTTTAGATTCAAACCAAACATCACGCATAATACAACGATCAATCCCCACTTGAAGTAACGTTCGTTTTGAAACGGTTTCATCTTAAGTCTTAGAACCGATGAAGGAGGAAGTGCTTCTTCTTTTTTTCTTCCCTCTTCAAACCACGCAGTGATCAAGGCATAATTGATTGGAATCAACGTGATGGTTGCGACAAAGCCAACAACGACATACAGTGAATAAAAAACGGTTAAAACAACAGAAAGGGCGTAGAACTCACCTTTTAACAGGGAGACAAACCATCCGACTAGAAGGATGAGAAGAGCATAGAATAGGTAGAGAATAACGTTTAAAACGATGTTGATGATAATAAACTCAATCATCATTTCAATCCGTTTACCTTTAAGCATACGTTTGGTTTCATATCGTGCATCACGGACGGTCATTCCATCGACTGCGAGTAAATTGATGGAAAAGATCGTTTCAATGAAAAGGATGAAGACACCAACAAGCAGGCCATAAAAGAGATAGTTTACCCATGCGTAATTCTTTAGAACTAAAACCAGTTCATCAGGAACGTTGATGGTCTGTGCAATCCCCACAATGTGAAACAATTCGACGATCACAAAGAAGAAAAATGCGGGGAAAAAGATATGGAGATGATATCGTTTAAGAACTTGAATAACTTTTTTTCCACCACCGAGGATTAAATCTTTAAATCCTAAGACGACATCGCGTCTTCCATAATCAAAGATAAACGATAACATCACCATTTCAATCATCATATATAAACCTAGAAGCATCAGTAATAGGAGCATGCTGATGATGGTAAATGGATGTGTTAAATACTCAAATAACATCGCATTGGTGATGTAGGGATAGCCTGATATTCGGATGCTTTGAAAAAAGAGAAATTGTGCAAAAGGAAAAATGACGAGCACACCGAGTGCACGATAGAGGAGTTCAAAATACAGAAGTGTTTTAAAATGTGAGGTTAGGTTTCTTAGAGTATCACGTAAGGTTGCTTTCATGATTCACCTCACCTCTATTTTATCACGCCTATTCCTTCAAAGCAAAAAACAAAAGGTCCGACCAGCAGACCTTTTGGAACACTACTTCTTAACGCTATAAAGAGACTTTAAACCAAGGTATTGTGCGGTTGCACCGAGTTGATCTTCAATGCGTAACAATTGATTGTATTTTGCAATACGATCGGTTCTTGATGCAGAACCTGTCTTGATTTGACCAGCATTGGTTGCGACAGCGATATCAGCAATAATCGTATCTTCGGTTTCACCGGATCGATGAGAAACAACAGCGGTATAACCTGCACGTTTTGCCATTTCGATGGCATCAAAGGTTTCTGTCAATGTTCCAATTTGGTTAACTTTAATCAAAATGGAGTTTGCAACACCCTTTTCAATACCGTAAGCCAACTTTTCTGTGTTTGTCACAAACAGATCATCACCAACAAGTTGAACTTTGTTACCGAGAAGTTTAGAATGGTATACCCATCCTTCCCAGTCATTTTCATCAAGACCATCTTCGATTGAAACAATGGGGTATTTCTTCAGTAAACCTTCATAGAAATGAGAAAGTTCAATCGATGTGAATTCTTTTCCACCTTCACCAGCTAATACATACTTTTTGGTTTCTTTGTTGTAAAATTCAGAAGATGCAACGTCCATAGCAAGAGCAACATCTTTACCAGGAACGTATCCTGCTTTTTCAATCGCTTCAACGATGACTTGAAGGGCTTCTTCGTTCGATCCTAAGTTAGGTGCAAACCCACCTTCGTCACCAACGCTTGTGCTGTAACCCTTTTTCTTTAAAACGCTCTTCAAATTATGGAAGACTTCAACGCCCATACGAATAGCTTCCTTAAACGATTTTGCTCCAACGGGTAGAATCATAAATTCTTGGAAATCCACATTGTTGTCTGCATGAGATCCGCCATTGATGATGTTCATCATGGGTACTGGAAGTTGCTTCGTGTTAAAACCACCAAGATATTGATAGAGTTCAACACCTAAGAAATCGGCAGCAGCTCTTGCGCATGCCATCGAAACACCTAAAATTGCATTCGCACCGAGTTTAGATTTGTTCTTGGTACCATCGAGTTCAATCATCAATTTGTCAATCGCAACCTGATTGGTTACATCGAAACCAATCAATTCTGGAGCAATCACTTCGTTGACGTTGTGTACTGCATTTAAAACACCTTTTCCTAAATAACGCTTTTTGTCTCCATCTCTGAGTTCAACAGCTTCGTGTTCACCCGTAGATGCTCCTGATGGAACAATGGCACGACCGAAAGCTCCTGAATCGGTGTAAACTTCAACTTCAATGGTTGGATTACCACGAGAGTCGAGCACTTCGCGTGCATAAATATCGCTAATAAATGGCATAATTTCACTCCTTTATTTATTTTTTGCCTGTCTTTGACCATATCTATTATACACAATTTTATTGTGTTTTGAATACAAGTTACAATAAAAACGTTTACTTACTAAAGCGATAGGCGTAAACGATCCCAATAATGAAGAAGACAATTTGCAAGATGTTATCCACTGTAAAAAAAGAGATGGAAAAGGGGCTTAAAAACATAAAGTAAGCCCATGGACTTAAAATTGCACCGAGATAGGGGATCACCGGGAATCGGTTAACGAAAAGAAGACCAACATTCATGGTAACGCTCATCATGTAATAGGTCAAGATAAAAAAGAAAATACTCAATAAAGAATAAAGAATGTGGTAGTTTCGATAGGATATCGCAATCCTTTTTGCGATTAAATGCGATGTGATCAGCAAAAACAACCACGTGAGGGTAAATTGTAGATAATTGATGAAAAGCATATCCAATGTACCCACGATAAGACCACCCGTGATGGACATAAAAATGCCCGATCGAAGAACGGGCATTAAATCTTCCCGATGGATGGGTTGTTTCCATGCTTGTTTAAACGACATGTTAAAACCTCCAGGGTTATTATATCATATGCATCTCTAAGAGATGATTAAACTACTTTTTGGTCAGGTGAATCCCGTAATAAATAATGGATAAACGCTTGTAGATGACAAATGTGATCAAGCTCACAAGTCCTGAAAGAATGACATTGAAGGGGATCACTGCAAATAAAATATAATAGCCCATATAGTTATCTGCGGTAATACCTGGAATGGTGGTTAACATGCCAAAAATGGCATCAAAACCGTAGAGATGCATGTAGAAGGCAAGGATAAATGACCAGTTGATGATAATAGCCGTTATCGTCCACGTAACCACGATGGATGATAAAGCGAGGATTGCACCTTTTTTGGTTTTATGATGATGATAAATCATTGATGAAACCAATACGGTGGCAAACCCAATGATAAAATCTGCGAGTTCACCCACACCTGCAGTTGAGGATTGAGGGAGTTTTACCAAGAAACGAATGACAGTAATAATCGTTCCACTGATGGGTCCAAACATAAATCCACCAATGTATACCGGTAAGTTTGAAAACTGAATGTCCAAAAATCCTGGAATAAAAGGCAGGAGAACATTCATCGGTATTTTGATGAATAAGTACAGCACGACAGAGATCGCTGCCAAAATGGATAGCGTCACCATCTTCTTAATCTTTTCACCATTACCCTTTGATCTGCTTTCATACTTTAAAGCGAGGATCGAAAGGATAACAAGTGAAATTGAAAACACGACAACCAGAATGATTTTGAAGGTTTGCTGATTGGCTTTAATGAATTCAAACATATGTTTATTCCTCCTTTGTGAAATAAAAAACACCGAATAACTTCGGTGACAAAAGAGCGTCAAAAAATGACTCACTTCTTCCATCCAGACTCTACTGTCGGTCCTTGAATTACACAAGGTCTGCCCGAAGGCTCGCGGACTATACCGCCGGTCCCGAATTACACGGTGCCCCGAAGTTTTAAATTTTTACACCTTCATTTTATCATAAATTTTGTATTCAGCAAGATGTCTCGTGTGAGATTGGTTTGAAAACGTTTTTTTTGCATGGGTAAATGCGTTCGATGGATTTTCAAGTATAATGAATGTGGAATAAACGATAAGGAGTATATTATGAACAAACCATTTGTTGGCTTAATCATCATGGATGGTTACGGACTCGCCCCCGCAAGCCCCTCAAACTCAGTCTCATTGGCGAAAAAACCTTTTTTAGATCAATTATTCAAAGAATATCCTAACAATGTTTTACAAGCATCAGGAGAATATGTCGGCTTACCGGATGGTCAGATGGGTAATAGTGAAGTCGGTCACTTGAATTTAGGTGCTGGTCGCATTGTTTATCAATCGTTAACACGCATTAATGTTGCGATTAAAGATGGATCATTCTTTAAGAATAAAGCATTTCTTGATGCCATTCAGCATGTGAAAAAAAATCATTCAAAACTTCATGTTTTCGGTCTTGTCTCCGATGGTGGTGTCCACTCTTATCCCACCCATATACAAGCACTCCATGACTTAGCGGTATCAAAAGGGATCACCCCTTACCTCCATGCCTTCATGGATGGACGCGATACACCACAAGTCTCTGGATTAGGCTACTTAAAAAATTTAATGGATCATGGTATGAAAGTGGCTACAGTATCCGGTCGTTATTATGCGATGGATCGCGATAACAACTGGGATCGCATTCAAAAAGCTTATGATAACATGACGCTTGGAACAGGCGTTCTCCAAGGTGCCCTTGAAGGTATTCAAAAATCCTACGATGCAGGTGTAACCGATGAATTCATCATTCCTTTTGTCTGTGATAAGCAAGGTCTAATTCAAGATCATGATGCGATCATCTTCGCTAATTTTAGACCAGACCGTGCGATTCGTATCGCAACAGCATTTTCAAATCCCGAAGCGACAAAGCTTTACACAACACCTGGAAAAGCACAATTCAATCCAGCCCACATCGTGAATGATATTTTCTTTGTATCCATGATGCATTATAATGAATCCGTGAAAGGTCCATTAGCCTATGAACTTCAAACATTAGACAATCTCTATGGTGAAGTGATTGCGAATGCTCATTTGAAACAACTCCGTATTGCTGAAACTGAAAAGTACGCCCATGTCACCTTCTTCTTTGATGGTGGATCTGAGAAAAACTTAGAGGGCAGTACACGGATTTTAGTCGAATCACCTAAAGTTCCAACCTACGATTTAAAACCCGAAATGAGTGCTTTTGAAGTTCGCGATAAAGCCGTAGAAGCGATCAAGAGTCAAGCCTTTGATACCATGATTTTAAACTATGCAAACCCTGATATGGTTGGACATACCGGATCGATTGAAGCGACCACCAAAGCGGTTGAAACGGTTGATGCCTGCACCAAAGATGTGGTTGAAGCCATTCTTTCCATCGGTGGCGTCGCGATTGTTTTAGCCGATCATGGAAATGCTGAAAAGATGAGGGATGAGTTTGGTCAACCCCATACCGCACATACGACAAACTTGGTTCCCGTTGTGATTACTAAGAAAGGTATAAAAGTCAATACGGGATCACTGTGTGATGTTGCACCTACGATGCTTGATTTACTCGGTGTAAAACAACCCAAAGAAATGACAGGAAAGAGCTTAGTGATTAAATAATATAAAAAATAAGAGATGATCGTCTTCGGACCATCATCTCATTTTTCAATATTTCTTTAATCATTGGTTTCATCATAGCCATTTCCTTTATCCTTATTTATTAGATGAGAAACTAAGTTGATACTATTTTGTACCTTATACACTTCGTTTATATTTTATAATCCCATTATTTTAGTATCTTCAACCATAATTGCTCTGCTTCAAAAACTAAAGTTGCTATCAAATGAACAAATTTCGAATAGTTTAATGTGGTATGAGCAGTATCTAGTGCCTCATAATATGCAAGTCTACTTTCTTTTTTTATAACTATTGGTGGATAACCATTTGACATTAGAACTAAATTCAAGAGTAGTCTTGCAGTTCGACCATTGCCATCAATAAAGGGATGGATTTTAACAAATTCGCCATGCAATAACGCAGCTCGAACAACAGGGTGATAATGAATCCATTCTCGATTGTCTTCATAAACTAGTTTCTGCATTTGTACTGGAACCATAAGGTAATCTGGTGGTATATGTTTTGCCCCACTAATCAACACGTTCTCCATTCTATATTTGCCAGCATTTAAATTATCAATGTCCTTAAGAATGATTTGATGCAAATTTTTTATATTCCACTCAGATATTTCTTCATGTCTATCAACAATGCTTTCTAAAAACAGGATGGCATCTCTATGGTTGATTGCTTCTAAATGTTCGACAACACTTTTCCCACCAATAGTAATACCTTCCAGTACAACTTTTGTTTCTGATAGAGTCAGCGTGTTTCCTTCTATAGCATTACTGTTATATGTCCATTCAACGATTAAGTTATTTCTTAGTGTGTTATATTGGTTTTTTGTTAGTGGGCAACGTAAATCAATAGCTTTTTTTTGTTCATCGATTGCATCAAATTGATAATCTATTCCTTGAAATCTTGATTTCATTTTAGTTCGGTTATCAATAGGTTTCATTGCATCAGAAGGCACTGACCAATTACGGCCAATTTTGACCGCACCTTTAATTTTACCTTCAGTGCATAATATTCTGATACGACGATCAGAAATCCTCCATTTTAGACTTGCTTCTTTTGTTGTCATATAGTTCATAAAATCACCTCACAAGTTTATTATATACCGATATCGGAATAATAGCAAGTTTGAAGGATTTTTTAACTAATAAACTTCCTTAATTTATATTCAAAGCACACAGTAACTAATAAATATTATTACAAATAGCATTATTTATGATGTTTTTAAAGAAAGCAATGATATAGACTCAACGTGCGTGGAGTTAAAGCCATTGCTCGCAAAAATGCAGAATATTGTGTGTGGGAAACATATTTTTTGCCAATTTATGTTCCCATTTACAAGACTTTTCGAACATGAGAAACATATTTTAATGAAATTGTTATCTAAATCTGTATGCGTTGAAACACCCCGATTGCTCGAAAATATGCTGTGAAATGTAGGGTTAGTAACATATTTTGTCCATCTCATATTCCCACATTCCAGACTTTTTCCAGTGTGGAAACATATTTTAAGATAAAAACTGCATATGACATTTAGAAAATATTATTTAACGTCTCACTTTATTGACATAAAAGCAGTTAAAAAAAATGAATAATAAATCTTATGAAATATATTTATAATCCTTATATATTGTCTCTGTTCTGTCCCATAAATTCTTTCAAACTAGAATATGGTTTTAAGACATTAGTTCTTGAATTGAAAATGGTGGTTTTCCTGATAATAAGTAATCCATATATTGGTTTACTAGTTATCAAGTCTTCTCCACAATTCAATATCAGAATCTCCAGTGTTTCTATCGGAATTATAAGGAAAATCTTCGAATTTCAACTTTATTAATCTGTCATCATGAATATAGTGATAGTGAGACCTAAAAGGAAGAACAACACAATGTTTAAGTTTCATTAATGGAGTAAGATTACCATCTCGAATTAATGTTGATCCAATAACGCAGCTGTGCAGCTTAGTCATTCCATTAATAAACGAAATATTTGGTAAGGGGCCATTAGCTTCCAAGTATAGAAATTTGAGTTTTTTCAATTGATTTAAGTGTTCAAACGAATCGATTTTTCTTTGATATACAATACGTAATTTTGTCAAAGTACTGGCTAAAGATTGAATACCATCAATACTAATTAGTTTGGGATTGTCCCAAAGGTACAATACTTTGATTTTCATTTGATTGGTTAAGAAATCCAAGTTTTTTATACCTGTGTGTGATATTTTGAGTGTGTCTAGATTTGTTAATTTGGAGATTGATTCCAATGTTGATTCCTCAATAGGATTGTATCTACTAGAAATAATTAGTGATTTCAAACTGGTCAATTTATCAAAATTAACAATATTTGAAGGCGTTCTTGTACTTAACCATTCGAGCTTCGGAAAACGAGATATATCTATACTTTGGGATCCATCAATGCTCAGAAGAACAAGCTCATCAAGAGTATAAAGTGATTCAACATTATATTTATCTCCATAAATGATAAGATACTTAAGGAAATTCAAATTTTTCACTCTATCTAAGGTTGAAGACGTGAATGGATCGTTATCAATAATTATCTTATCTATTCTATGATCTATAATATACTCAAGGTGCTTATCTGAAAAATCTTCATTAACATATAGTGCATCTCTGGGGGCGCCTGAATACTGAAAAATATTGAGAAATAAAAATCCATCTTTACGGAGATATGTATTATTTTCTACATGTTGTATTAAGTTCATTTAGGTCACAACCACTGAATTTGTGGTTCCTTTCTTTTTTGAAATTGATGAATTTCTTTCAAGAGTATAATTTATTACCATCCAGCATCACCTGGAAGATATGTACCACCGTTATCTTCATAATAATATTGTCTTCCTGGAGACCATATTAAATTGTACAATACATCGGTCCTATGAAAACCATTTATGACTTGTAATCCATATTCCATTTTGAATGCCGTTCGATCATTATTATCAGGAGCTGGAAAAAACAATATACCAATAGGAATGGTATTATAAAGCAAACTTAGTGCTAATGCTGAGGCTGCTGCACGTCCCAAGCCACCTTTTCCAACATATTTGTGTCCATTCATGAAATCTATTTGATATGCTCCTACTTGTGATTTATCCATCTCTGCATATTTTGATTGAATAATTGCACAAATTAATATTCTTAATTCATTTCTTGTTGGTTTAACTGTCGAGAGATAATCAATCATTTTCGAAATATCACCATGTGAATCGAAAATATCTCTTGATCTGTCAGGAGTTAATGCATCTCCAACGCCAATAACCAATGCGAAAATTAACCCTAGTATGGATCCTCCAGCACCTGAACAATTTCTTGCATCTGATGAACCAGGAATATAAGAGTCAATAGCTAAAGCACAATATCCCGAAGGATCAATCCCATTTACCGGATTGTTTTCAGTATAAATAAACATGTTGTGACCCAAGACGGTATCGCTTGCCCTCATCATGCCATCAGCGTTGATAAATCTTCCTGTTTCAGGATTATAGTATCTGGATTGCAGGTAATATAATCCGCTTTCTTGATCATATCGGTAGCTTCTATATCGATACGGGTTGGCATCTGCTAATGCCGAGGATGTCTGAAATGTGATATTTCCATAGGAATCATACCTGTATTCTACCACGATGTGGCCCGATGAATCAATTAGATATGACACATTGCCGAAGACATCAAACATATAAAAATACTCTGTCCCATTGTATCTCATGCTGATCAAAGATCCATCGACATCGTAGGTATAATAGATTTGATTGGTTCCATCGGTTTCATAAAGAACTAAAGCGCCATCAAGATAATATGTAATTGTAGTACTATTGATTGTTTTTGAATCTCTTATTCCATTTTGATTGTATGTATAAGTGAAAGAATTGGAACCGATCGTCTGTGATATCAAACTTCGTCCTTCCCAATCAAACGTTCTATCGTTGGATGTTCCCCTCGAATCATCCATGGATATGACATTACCAAATTCATCGAAGCTATAAGTGATCGTATAATCTAGCTGAGGATCGGTTGGATGGTCGACACATATATGAAATATTTGATCTTTCCAGATACTATCGTAATCATAATATTCTGATTTTACCAATGTTCCTAAATTGGAATCACCTGCAACAAATGCATAGAAATTTTGAGCGATCAGATTGCCATAATCGTTATAGCTATAGGTATAAGTATAACCATCCATTTGATTGTTTTCTCGAATTAACTGGTCTTTTGCATCATAGTAATATTCGATGATACTTGATGATTGATTGGTTATCTTTGTAATATATCCTCGTGAATCGTATTCTAAAGTCTGAGTAAAGTAGTGATAGGTATTCGTCTGCAATATCGTTTTTATCCTTCTAGAAATATCACCGTTTGCAACATCATTTCCTTCGAAATATGTATATGAAATCGTATTGATGGTTGTCGATGTTGTGGCTAGCGAAATGCTGATTAACCTTCTCAAATCATCTGTATCAAAATTATAATTTTTAGTGACGTTGTCGTATGTGGTACTGTCATACATTCCAGATGTAAGGTCATAATTATAATTGATACTTCTTGCAAATCCAGATATATCAAACGTATAAATATGAAGATTTCCAGCGTTATCATACTGATACGATGTGACATCACCATCCGAATTGGTTATCTTTTTGATACGACCAACCAAATCATAATTATAGTAATATTCCTGTCCGTCCCTGATATCTTTGAGAACAGTTAGATTACCTGATTGATTATATTCGTATGCATATCTTTGTACATATTGATTTGTCTCATAGAACCATAAGCCTTCAATTTGGTTTTCTTCATTATATGTTAATTTGATCTGATCACCATTACCAAATATTTCTTCAGATATTCGATTCGATTCGTATGTAATATTATTAATAACATCAGAACCAAATATAAACTCTTTTAACATGGTTCCACTGAAATTTTGTTCTGATCCAGTACCAATATACACGTATTCTAGTCTATTTAGATCATCATAATACAATTTGTAAACTGTACCATTGAGTTCAATTTCACTTAATAAATCATCAATATATTTATAATTGATTACAGTGCTATCTTTAGTGATACTTGTAACTCTGCCTTTTTGATCATAGGTATAAGAAGTTTCTTCATCAATCGCATTGTCAAAAGAATCAAGTAAACCATTTAATAGGTTAACTGAATAATCAATTTGACTTCCAAACTCGTCTTCGGTTTGTTCAATAAACTGTCCTTTTGTCGTATACGATATAAGATTTCGATAATACGATCCATCTATGATCCCATCATCATTTGAATCTTCACCAATCGTGATTGATGATATCTGATTATTAGCATCACGAGTAACTGATGCGGAAATATTGTTTTGTGTGACATCCTTAAATAGTCCTGAACTGAATGCATCGTATCTTGTTACTTTATTATTTTGATCTGTTATTGAATCTAGTAAAAATCTATTATTTGCATCATAAGTATATTGAATTATTCCGCTTGATTCAGGTGTTTGAATTTCATCTATATTTCCATAAACATCATAAGAATATTCCGTTCCAAACGATTCATTATACATCTGTACACCATCAAAATATACTGTGCCTTCTCCTCGATAATAGAGTTTAACAGTAATTGAAGTAATTGTGCTATCCACATACAATTTCGCAGCTTGATACTGCCAAGTTTCAATGTCAGAATCAAACTCATAGTAATACTCAGTTGAATTAGTGCCATCTGATAGTGTTACATATATTCCATATGCTCTACCATCAGGATTCTCATCATAATGTTTATTTGGTGTTACATTACCTTTTGCCCAAGCAGCTATAATATAATTAGACCCTGCGACAAAATCAGTGCTAGTTAATGTTTGCTGAATGTATTTACCTAAATCTGCATCACCAATGACTTGAATGTAGTAATCTCCCAGGATGCTGTCATATAGATCTCCTTGTTGGTTTTCAACACCATCATAAACTCTGGTTGCATTACTGAGTGTCCATCCCGTTGTGTTCATCTCAAATGATGGATTATCAAGTATATTGACTCTTGTGTCTTGAAATGCATCTGTAATCTGTATATTATCGAAATATGCACGGCCGTTAACGCTGTTATATAATTTTACAGTGACTGTTGTGTTGTTTGATGCGACATCGAAGTCAACATTCAGATACACCCATTCTCCTAGTTGATCATTGGTTGAAGAATAATAAGTGGTTCCTCCCACCGTGACAGCGAGGTAGGCATCTTCCGAGGTATCTCCATAAATGTATCCGCCAAGTCTGTAATCATGTCCCTGGTCAAGGATGATTTGCTGTTCAAGATGTGCAATTTGATCGGGATAAATAAATATCGAAGCTGCTTTATCTCCAAATAGGCTATTTGTAGTTAAATAACTTCCAGTTGGGTTTTTAGGGAATCCTGCAGTTGCATCAATTACAAAGTTCCAATTTGCATCTGTACTGGGGGTATTATATTCAAAACTGTGATTTCCAATTGGGTTTAATTGGGTTTTTTGAGGTAATGATGATTCAACGAGTTTATGATTAACAAATAAATTCTTTGTTTCAAATGTTCCTACCCATGGGTTCAAATATCTGTAATAAATAGCATTGCCGAAATCATCCAAGATATTTACAGTATGACCGTAACTATCGAATGTATACATGACTGAATTTCCCATATGATCTTCAAATGTTGTCTGATATAATGCATATTCGATGTCGATAAATCCTAGATTGTCACTACCCATGATATATGTATATTGATCCACTTTGTTTAGTGAATCGTATTGGATTACAACATTTAACCCATCGCTAGATGTTATTGATTCAAGTCTATCATCTCCACCAAGTGCATCGAAATAATCATATCCAGCCATATCAGATGATGCATTTGTCATGAATGTTGAAAACTCTTGATCAGCGGAATCTACAACATCCAAATAACTCACTGTTCCTCGATAGTCTTTATGGTAGGTGACACTTGATAAATTGTAATTGTTGTTAAGTGCGTTTGGTGCATAATCAAATTCGATGACTTCAACCAAATTGGTTTGATTGCATTCCCCGTTTGTGTCCCATGCTTGACATAGTTGTACCAATTGGTATTCAAGATTACCCGTCGTTAAATTGTATTCGAAAGATACATAATTGCCATAAAAATCAGTTACTTTATCAATTCTATCATTCGCATCATGATGGATATCTAAAAACTGTTCAGTTTTAAGATTTTCAATCCTTATGAGTATGTTTTCAACGTAAATACTTCTAATCCTATCGGGAGTATATACAATAATATCTAAGTTTTGATCGTCATTATAATCATCAACGACAAGAATATTACGGCTTCCGTCATCTGCCAAGTATGTGGTCAGGTTGTTATCTCTGATGAGCGGTTCATCGGTTGCGAATTCCGCCGGGACATACTCAAAATATGTTTTACTTCCGCTTGCATTTGTGACGATTCGCTCTCCAGTTGTTTCATTGATGGTTGCATAGCTATCGAAATTTGTTCTCCAGCCAAGCCCGTATCCAATATTATGATCCTTTAAGTTTTCGCTATAATACATGCCCAAATCGATGACAAATCCTTCGTGTTTGCCGATATAGTCATTTCTAACGAGATTGAGCTCGCCGGTGAAGTCATTAATCATCGCGGTTCCAGCATCACCTACGGGTGCACTGTGATAGGTCCAAAAATTATATAATCCCGTTGTATATTGATATCCAACTAATACATTAGGTCCAATTGTTGCCCCATATTCTTCTGAGGAAAAATACATATAATCATTGGTAACAAGATCTTGTTTGCTTAGCTCAACAATCCCCACAGAGCGATTATCGACTATCCAATCATTCATTGCCTTAGTCATGTCCCAACGATAATACTCAATGCCTTCATCTTCAGGATAAACATAATCATAGTCTTCAATAAAAGCGTTGACATCACTAAATGTCGTTCTCGTTATACTCACCCATGATGAAGTGTAATTCACTTTTCTCAAATTGATTTGACAGCTTAAGTAATCGCAATGATTATAGGCCGTTCCATAATAGGTTCTTAATTGTAAATGAGCGTAGCTTACAACCGCATCCTCTGGAATTTCTTCAGTCGAAATCTCAATGTAGCTCTTATATGTTGTGGTACTGTTTTTACCTACCATCAAGTAACTTCTGGCTTCATAAACAGCAGAAGGTGTGACGTATTTGTCACGTATTCCAGGACTATCTGACCCGTTGATGACTAAACTTGGGTCAATCTTTACTGGATAGGATGCGGTTTTTAACCAATCATCACTCGGAATAATTGTGATTTGATATACTTTATTACCTAAATGCGTAAGTTCGTATGAAACATCATCAGATTCATTTAACTCATCATCAATCATATACAATTCATCAAAGGAAAAAACAATTTCATCGTCTTCGTTCAAAAACAAAATGTTTCCATTTTCATCTTGAATCATTGATAAATCCTTAAGTTTGTATTCGAATGTCAAACTAAAATTTTCAACATAATGATTCAGAAGTATATTTTCCTTAACTTTACTGCCAGTTAATATATATTCAATATCCACATCTTGAAGAATCTGATGATACATAACAGATTGATTAATGTTCGTCAATTCACGAATGTTTTTTGGTTCTAGTGCAGATGTTTCGTAAAGAATCGATGATGCATTAATATCCAGTATATTCCAATCTATACCATACTTGTCCAATACTAATTTGATTGATTTGTTGTCATCAATTGTTTTTGGAAATTTCACTTTAAATTTGTTATCTTTATTTTCGTATTCTTCTCCTAAATCATTAAGACTGTTATCAATCTGTTTCCATTCATTATTTGACTTGTAGTGAATGATATCGTTATACATGGCAACTTCATAGGTACCATCGATCTTTCTAAATGTCTTTGAAGATTCTGTTCGTTTGGCAATAACTTCTTCATCAATTCCAACCTCTGAAGCATCAAAATTCGGATCTGTTGTCGTTGGATAATCCGGCAATGAATACGCTGTCGAATCTTTAGGCACGATTGTGGTGGCGTTCACATGAAATGAATTCCATGGGACTAAGCTCCACACCTGACCAAATAAAGCTAAAAAAATCAGAAACTTCTTGCTGGCATCGAGTAGTCTAACCAAACCCAAGATGTTGCGATCATTCATGGCTCTTTTTTTGAACATATTCAATTATCCCCTATCGTAGTTTATAAAACATATATTTATATCTTATCACACATAACTACTAAAAAAACAGGACGTATACCAATAATGCACATGATCAGTCGATTTATCGCGCATTTTCAACAATCATCATGGATAGACAAGAAAGAATTCGAAGGATTTAGTATTGGTTGTCTGGATACTTTATCATTTGGCAATGTTTGAACTCACGAGGTTGAACTCTGTTTTAGTTACTCTACAGGTCTATCATATGTTCCCACTTTCAAGCAAACGGCTATTTTCTTTGCGCGATTTCCCCTAAAATATGTTCCCACAACGGACAAAATTTGTTCACATAGAGAAAAAAAGCCATCGGATACCTTTTGAAAGGATCTGATGGCTATTTCTTATGTTATATTGAAATTTGATTACATTTTTAAGAGGTCGTCAAGTGGTTGTCAAGTGTCATTTTAGTAAAAGCAATGATATAGACTCGACGTGCGTTGAGTTACTGCCATTGCTCGCAAAAATGCAGAATATTGTGCGTCGGAAACATATTTTTAGCCATTTTATGTTCCCATTTACAAGACTTTTTCAACGTTGGAAACATATTTTCATATTAGAGTATACAACATAACATTATTATACATTATCACCTATTTTTAATCATCGATAAAAACAGCATATTTTGAACATCGATTTATCATGTATAGTTTTTTTTCCAGAAGTCGATGCATAATAAGAACCTATAGCCATTAGAAAAATAGCGAAATAGAAATTCATCATTGGAGGTTCAAGAAAAATAATAAGCGATACTATAGCACCTACAAACGGAGCAAACGCATAAAAAGCGCTTGTTTTAGCTGCACCTAATTCTCTTTGTGCAGTAACATAGAAGAAAATACTCAATCCATATGCAACAAAACCAAGTAAAAGAGATCCAACAATTAGGTTGATATTTAAAACAACCTCATTTAGTATTAACGCAATAATCAATGATCCCAATCCCGAAAAAAGCCCTTTAATGACTACGACCATTAATGGGTCATTGAGTGATAACCTTCTAGTTAGATTGTTTTCTAAACCCCATGATATTGCTGCTAGTAAGACAAAAAATGATCCTGTTGAAAACTTTAATGCATTGATATCTTCGAAAGATAAAATAAAACTAGCGAGAGTAATGAGAATAATTGCTAGTCTTAGTCTTATAGATATAACTTCTTTAAAAATGAATGCAGCAAACAGTGTGGTTGCTACAATTTCAAAATTATTCAATAAGGCAACATTTTCGGGAAGCGATGTGCTTAAACCAATCATTAAGAATATCGGAGCAATGATATCTAGCACTATCATTCCAATGATGAAAGGCAATTCTTTTGGAGTAAAAGACTCGTAAGCTTTATTAGCAGTTTTATTTCTTATGAGTGCAATCAAGCCCATACCCATTCCAGCTCCTAGATACAATAAAGATGCAATATATACAGGAGATAAACTGATAAGTAATAATTTTGAAATTGGAGTGCTAAGTGCATACAAAACGGCAGCGAGTATAGCATAAAAAATCGATTTATTAAATTTCATATGTCACCTTCATTATGATATATTTATTCGAATTGCTCATAAAAAATGTACTGATACTTTCGTACCATGATCTACTTCACTTTCAATATGTATCCTTGCTCCTGTATGTTTGATTATGTCATGAATGATTTGGTATCCTATACCACTTCCCTTTTCATTCAAAATCATTGCTTCTTTCGCACGAAAAGGACTTTTCATAATCATTTGAATGGTTTCTTTAGACATACCTATGCCATTATCTTCAATCACAAGAGTTCTAGTTTGTTCATCAACAATTATCTTTATCGTTGAATTATGTTTTGAATAATAGAAAGCATTCATCGTCAAATGTTCAATCAAACGTTCTAGATTCTTGTCTGAGATATTGAGCTTTAATGATTCCAGATACGTTTCAATACTTATCTTTTTACTATCAAAAATTTCTCTATATTTTTTTACAAATTTACTGATATATATGGAAATATCTTGAACGTATGGAAGTTCGTTATAATCTTGTTCAATAAATTTGGGAATTAAGTCCGAAATTTTGCCAACTTCTTCTTTCATTTCATTTAGTATTTCTTTTGTCGGTTCAAGCATATCATTAATCAATGAATCCGCATAGATCTTTAAGACTGATAAAGGTGTTTTAATGTCATGTGCTAAACTTTTTATATGTGCTTCATAAGTGTTTTTCTGCTTATCTCTTTGTGCACGATTGGATATTAATTCTTCATGAATCGTCATAATTTCACGGTATGTAAAAATCGAATCTTCAACTCCGATATGAAGCAAATCATTTTTTATCTTTGAATTTTCTTTTTTTAGAAACTTGAACAACATTACAACACCAAATGCGAAAAGAGTAAATGATAGTAAATTTAACCCAATGAATCCGTACAGCATATCTTTACTCAAACTTGAAGACTCGAAATTTACAGCAATATAACCAACAAGAATATCATCATAATATACTTCTTCAAATCTTTGTAAAAAATGCTCGTCATCATTTGAAAAAACACTTACCCCATCATCATCTTTAAAATGAATGATAACATCGTTGGTGTGTGAGTAATGCTCTAAGTAAACTTCGAGTGTTTGTAAATTTTCCTCCTTTGAAAGATGTGCCGTCATTTTATATAAAGCATCAAATTGTCTTCCTATTTCTTTTTGGAATTGGTCATTTGAAAAGAAATAAAACGCGATATTTAATAAAAAAATGGTTGACATGAAAATAATCAATATAGATTTAAATATTTGAGAGATTAGCAAGTGTTTTATACTATTCATCTCGTTCTCCTACAAATTGATAACCAACTCCATAATGTGTTTTAATATATGACTGTCCAGGCAGCAAATCTATTTTTTTTCGGATATTTTTGATGAAAACATCGATGACCCGATCAAAAGCGTCACTATGTGAAAAACAGTGTTCAATAATCGCTTCTCTAGAAAACACAATATTGGGATGTTTCAGCAGATACATTAATACATCATATTCATATTGTGTTAAATAAATCAATTCATTGTTAACGTATACTTCTCTAGAAAGGGGAAGCACTTTCAAATGACTATGATTAAAGGTATAAATATTCGGATGATTTAAAATCAATCTTTTCTCCAAGTTTCTTATTTTAGCCATAACCTCTTCAATCGAAAAAGGTTTTGTCATGTAGTCATCGGCACCAATGGTAATCACATCAATTCGATCCTTCACATCAATTTTTGCTGAAAGAACGATAATGTACACATCTGAAACTTTGCGTATCAGTTTGATTAATTCTTCACCTTGAATACCAGGAAGCATTAGATCTAAAAGAATCACATCAAATTTTTCATTTTTTGTGGTTTCAAGTGCAATTTCTCCATCATAAACTTGTTTTACTTCGTGTCCATCTTTACGCGCATAGATTGCAAGCATTTGATTAATTTTAGGATAATCTTCAACAATTAGTATTTTCAATTAACATCACTTCCTTATATCTATTATACATCAATAAAAAGGGTGAGTATGAGTACCCACCCAAAAATACTTTTATTCGTTCGATTGTACTGGATTTAAGACTTGATCAATTAGTGCTAGTTTAATTTCACTTATTTTTTCTACAAGTTCAGTTACTGTTAGACTATCCATGTCTAATTGCATGATTGCGTCAGCAAATTTTAAATCAAAATTTAGTTTTTGCTCTTCATCTGAATGAGTGTATAGCCACTCATATGAGTTAACTCTATTTTGATATCCACATGAAGTATATTGATCATTACTGTCGTATCTCATCATGTTACCGCCCATCATTCCATATCGTTGGCTTGTGTATTCAAACTGAATAGTGTCTACAATATTGGATTTTACTTGATGAATAACTTCAACTACCTCAAGGTTAGAGTATCCTTGCATATTAACTGATAATAATTCACTAGCAAATGCTAAATCAATTTTTGCTTGATTCTCAGTATTAAGATGTAAATAGGCTCTTTCATAATTATTTATCTCGCTGGCGAACCCCATCATACCATGTTGACTCATGTTTATAGTAATGATATCGTTATCTGTTTCCCGCCCATATGCGTTGACTACGAACATTGAAAACATGCCAGTAAATATCATGATTACTGCCAATCCTAAAATAATAGTGCTTTTTCTCATGTTATTTACCCCTCATCTTTTCAAGTAATTTTTCATACTCATCAATTGTAATTTCACCTTTTGCAAGACGTATTTTTAATTCTTCGTTTGCTCTATCACGTCTGCAATCATTATGATAACTGTGTCCATTGAACGCAACATAAATAACTGCAATCCAAAATAAACCCATTGCAAGCATTCCAAACGGCATACCCCAGCCACCAATCATATGACCATAATAAGGATACTCACTATTTTCAAACCACCTTGGAGAGTAATACCAAAATATGAGTGCTGCAATCACAAAAATCCCAATTAATACCCCAAAAACGATTCCTTGCTTTCTTTTCATCTCTTTCACCTCGACATTATAATATCATAGGATTATGAACAGATAATGAATGAAAAAATGTATTTGCATTTTCAAATTTCCATGATATAATATGTATAACAAACCCCTCCCGTGGTGGGGTGTAAGGAGGAAATTTATGAATCACTTGCATCAAGACAAATCACATCACATGAATGCAGAAAAGATTAAACAGCTATTAAAGACAGGACGTGGTCAAATGGAAGGCATACTGAAAATGTATGAAGATGGTAGATATTGTGTAGACATATCAAAACAAATACTGTCTGTCATTGCAATGCTTCAAAACACAAATGCATTGATTTTAAACGATCATATTAGCACTTGCGTCAGTGAAGCAATTATGGAGCAAAAGGGTAAAGAAAAAATTGATGAAATCACTGAAATTTTAGTGAAATATTTAAGATGAGGTCTAGTATGAACAAAAAAACAATCATTGCAATTTCTGTATTTTTCTTATTTTTCGGAGCAATCGTTTTAGTCGCATTAAAAACACCAAATCGAAATGACTTCCTAACTCGTTATGATTTAGATGGTATGAGTGTTAAAGAAATCGTCAGTTATCTAGAAAACAGACTAGATGAACCAGCAAATTTTAGTGCTGGAATCACAGGATCGAAATTGTTATTAGGTGATGCAAATCATCAAGTAGAACTTGACTTACCTAACGGTCAGTTTTACCTTTCGTTTGCTCCATATATCAATCAGACACATCCCTGTGCAAATCATAACTTAGTCACTTGCAGAGGAGAATTGAAGAACATATCATTTGCTGTTAAAGTAGTAGATTCCCAAACAAATAGTACTATTTTCGAAGACAATATCACAAGTAGTGCAAATGGATTTGCTGGCATATGGTTACCCAAAAATAAGAACTATCAATTAACAGTTACCTATAATGGATTATCTGCTACAGATGAGGTTTCTACGTTTAGTACATCAAATACATGTCTAACTACTCTAAAGTTAAGCTAAAGGAGGGTTACGATGGACAGTCATAAACATCAACATCATCATGAAATGCATCACGAGCAAAATCATAATGAACATAATCTGCATCACAACTCTCACAATCAAAATAATCACCACGATCATCATGCGATGATGGTTAGTGATTTTAAAAGAAGATTTTTTATATCACTTATTCTATTGATTCCTATTTTGACTTTATCACCAATGATCCAAGAGTTCCTTAGAATTGATTTGAGATTTGCTGGTGACTTATACATTTTATTACTTCTTTCAACGGTATTATTTATATACGGTGGACTGCCTTTCTTCAAAGGTACCTTAGATGAAATCAAACAAAAGGCACCTGCTATGATGTCGCTCATTGGGCTCGCCATTGGTGTAGCTTACTTTTATAGTGCCTATACAGTTGTCTTCCAAATCGGACAAGATTTCTTTTGGGAATTATCAACATTGATTTCGATCATGCTTCTTGGACATTGGATTGAAATGAAGTCTGTACTCGGCGCATCAAGAGCTCTCGACGAACTATTAAAGTTAATGCCTGAAGAAGCAAATGTCATCAATCAGGACGGTCATGTTACAGATATAGCATTATCTAGTGTTAAAGTAGGTATGGTTTTATTAGTGCGCCCCGGAGAAAAAATACCAATTGATGGAATAATCATAGAAGGAAAATCTTCAGTAAATGAGTCAATGTTAACTGGAGAATCCCTGCCTGTGATTAAATCAGAAGGTGATGAGCTTATTGGTGGATCTATTAATGCTGAGGGATCGCTTAAATATGAAGTGACTCGAATTGGAGAGCATACTTTCCTTTCACAAGTCATTAAACTGGTAAGAGATGCCCAAAAAACGCGATCTAAGACCCAAAGAATCGCTGACATAGCTGCTAAATATTTATTCTATGTCGCATTAATAGGTGGAATAAGCACTTTTATTATTTGGACGTTATTGGGGAAAGATATTGGATTTGCTATGGAAAGAGCAGTTACAGTAGTGATTATTTCATGTCCTCACGCGCTCGGTTTAGCAACACCTTTAGTTACTGCAGTATCTTCTAGTATTGGTGCAAAGCACGGTTTACTCATTAGAAATCGTGCAAACTTCGAAAATGCACGTAAAATCGACACTGTTGTTTTTGATAAAACAGGGACATTAACGCAAGGTGAATTTGGTATAACAAAAATTTCGAGTGAAAACCTAAATGAAAATGAATTATTGTCTTTAGCTTATTCTGTTGAAAATGAATCAGAACATCCTATTGCAAAAGCCATCGTTAGAGCAGCGAAAGAAAAGAGTATCATACTTCAAAAAGGTCAAAACATTCAAGCAATTCCTGGAAAAGGGTTGACAGGGATTGTTAATAATTCGACGATTGAAGTAGTTAGCCCAGGCTATTTGAAAGAGCAAAGAATTGCATTTGATGAAAAGGATTATGATACATTAGCTAGTCAAGGTAATACTGTTGTTTTCGTACTAAAGGATAGAGTTTTAGTGGGACATATCGCTTTAAGTGATGTGATTAGAAAACAGTCTAAAGAAGCGATTGAGACACTCAAGAAAATGGGTATTGAATCTATTATGCTTACTGGCGATAACCAAAAAGTCGCTGAAGAGGTTGCAAAAAAGATTGGTATAACGTATGTGATTGCTGAAGTCTTACCAGAACAAAAATCATATCAGATTGAATTACTTTCAAAAGAAGGTCGAATGGTAGCTATGACTGGTGATGGTATAAATGACGCCCCAGCCTTAGCAAAAGCACAACTTGGTATTGCTATAGGTGCGGGTACTGATGTTGCTATTGAGACTGCAGATGTCATTTTGGTCAAGAGCAATCCTATGGATGTTGTTAATATTATTAAATTGTCGAAATCAACTTATAAAAAAATGATTCAAAATCTTATTTGGGCAACCGGATACAATATTATTGCGATTCCGTTAGCTGCAGGTGTTTTAAGCTCTATAGGTATCCTATTAAGTCCAGCAGTTGGAGCTGTACTTATGTCATTGAGTACTGTCATTGTTGCAATTAATGCAAGATTATTAAAAATTTAAATCAGTTTTTGACCTAAGCGAGTTGATTTTAACTCGCTTTTAAATACAAAAATGCCAAATGATACATAACATATCAATGGCATTTTTTTCTAGTTCTTTTCAATCAACAAGTCTGTTTGATAAGGTAAACTTTTCATCTTATATCTACTAAATAGCAAGTATGTAATCCCTAAGCCCACAAAAACAAGGGACATCAATATGTTGACGGGTATATTCATTAACATTAAAGCATCTCCATAGGCTCCATTAACTCGCATAGGTTCAATGATTAAACCCCTTCCAAGTCCATACCATATTAAATATAAACCAAGATTTTCGCCCGTCTTAAGCAACCGTTTCTTTTTTAGCACAATGAGTGCTACAAGTAAGGTTAGGTTCCATAGTCCTTCATATAGGAATGTAGGATGATGTACAACATCACCAAGTGTCATTTGCTCAACTATAAATTTGGGCAATAAATTGATTATGAGTTCTGATTGAATAGCAGGTCCATAAGCTTCATGGTTCATGAAATTACCGAACCTGCCAATGATTTGCCCAATAAGAAAACCAATCATAAGAACGTCTAATAGCGGAAGTAATTTTATTTTTTTAAATTTGCAAAAAATTGGTACAAAAATCAAAGTTGTAATGATAGCTCCATGGATTGCTAATCCACCTTTAGAAATATTGATTATATCTATGAATGAATTGTAATGTGGTAGCGGATCAAAAAGTACATAATAAAGTCTAGCACCCAGTAATGCCAAAGGTAATCCAATCAATAATCCATCATATATAATGTCTTTAGGATACCCCATGCGATTGAGCTCTTTTTGGCTGTGATAGGCTGCTAAAAAGATGCCGGTCATGATGAAGATGGCATACCAGTAAACTTGCACACGACCTAAATCGATGGCGACTCGCGAATATGGCGCACCATTTTGACTTCCAACTGCTATAAGTAATACCATCAAAAAGATGTGAATCATAATCATATACTGATGATTAAGATGTTTGCTACTATGATTTGAGTGCATAAGTTAACTCTTTCTCACTTTTTAAAAAGGAAAGTTTTTTTAATCTTAAAGAATTATAGATTACATTAAGCGAACTTAATGACATTGCAGCAGCACCAATCATTGGATGTAGTAATCCTAACATAGCAAATGGGATTGCAATCGCATTATAAAACCAAGCCCAGAAATAGTTTTCTTTAATCTTCTTAAAAATAGCTTTTGATAACTGAATTGCAGTTAAAAGTGTATGTAGTTCTCCAGACACAAGCGTAACATCTGCCGCTTCTTTTGCTATGTCTGTACCAGTACCAATAGCTATACCCACATTGGCTTGCTTTAATGCTGGTGCATCATTGATACCATCACCGACCATTGCAACTAAGCCAAATTCTTTCTGAAGTAGAATCACTTCACTGACTTTGCCCTCTGGGAGGACATCAGATATAATTCTGGAAATGCCTGCTTTTTTTGCAATGGCTTGAGCAGTCCTATCATTGTCCCCTGTAATCATTGCAGTTGTTATTCCCAGTTTTTCTATCGCCTTAATGACCTGAACTGCTTCAGGCTTTAATGCATCTGCAACTGCAATGATACCCAATATTTGAATGTCATTTGCTAGCATCATGACGGTTTTAGCTTCATGCTCAAGTTGTTGCATCATGGATTCTAATCCTTCGTATGTATGCCCTATCGTCTTCATCAACTTACGATTACCGAAATAATACAATTGATCATCAATTAAGCCTTTAATCCCCATGCCAGAAATAGATTGAAACTCCTTAGGATTACTTAATAACTGATTATCCTTTCTTACATCATCTATGATAGCCAATGCCAATGGATGTTCCGAACCAGTTTCGAGAGAAGCTGCAATAAACATCATACGTCGTTCGTCAATGTGCAAAGCGTGCTTATCTGTTACGACAGGTTTACCATAGGTTAGTGTTCCTGTTTTATCAAAAGCAATAGCTTTGATGTCTTTTAAAGTTTGAACTGCTTCACCATTTCTGATTAAAATACCTTTCTCAGCGCCAACACCACTACCCACCATTAATGCAGTTGGCGTACCTAAACCAAGCGCACATGGACAAGCAATGACGAGTACTGCAGTTGCTGTTATAAATGCCAATGTCAATGGTGTTTGATCAGTATTAATCCAAGGCAAGATAGATGACATATATCGCAAGATACCTAAATGAAAATCCTTGAAAATTAAGAATGAACCAAATGTTAGCAGTGTTAAGAGCATAATCGCAGGCACAAAATACGATGTAATCCGATCAGCAAATTCTTGAATTGGCACTTTTGATCCTTGGCATGCTTCAACCATTTTGATGACTTGGGAAAGAAAAGTATCCTGACCAATTTTTGTTACTTCTACTTTTAGTAATCCATCTTTGTTGATTGTAGCACCTATGACCGTATCGCCTACATTCTTTTTGACTGGCATCGACTCACCTGTGGCAATCGACTCATCAATCATGCTTTTTCCTTCAAGTATAGTTCCATCTGTAGGAATCTTTTCTCCTGGCTTAATCACCATGATATCACCTACACTAAGTTCACTAGTTAAAACTTCAATTTCACTATCATCAATTATAATGCGTGCTGTTTTTGCACCTAACTCCATCAACTTTTTGATGGCTTGTGATGCTTTTCCTTTTGCTTTGCTTTCTAAATATTTGCCGATGAGATGGAAAGTCATAATCGTCGTCGCCATTTCGATAAACGTTGTTATCGGGAAAAATAACCCCATGAGTCCAATTAAGTATGGTGGTATGGAACCTAGTGAAACAAGGACATCCATATTTGGTTTGAGCGATTTAAGTGAATAGTAGCTACCTCTATGAACATGACGCCCAATCACAAAAATGACAGGAAAACCCATGATAGCTACAAGCCATGTGTAATATGGTATTTCAACGATAAACATATGAATCACCATCATAGACATCATCAATGAAGTGACTAGAGCACTCATTTTAACTCTTTTTTTGGCGTGATTCATTTTAATGATATCTGGATCAATTACATCAACATTGGATACTTCAAGCTGAACATTATAGCCCAATTGCTTGATCGTATGCTTTATATCACTAAATCTTAGCAGATGTTCATCATATTGAATCACAGCTTTTTCAGTAGCCAAATTCACATGAACATGATGGATGCCTTTTAACTTCTCCAATGATTGCTCAATTTTTATTGCACATGATGCACAACTCATACCATCAATAACTACCGATATATGCTTATACTTTTTTTCATCCATAACAAGTGTATATCCAATATGTTTGACACTACTGATTGCAATTTCTGGATTAAAGTGTTCCTCGTCATATTGAATCAATGCAGTTTCAGTAGCTAAGTTAACGGATGCTTCTATAACACCTTCGACTTTTTTTAATGCTTTTTCCACATGGTTTACACATGATGCACATGTCATGCCATTTACTTGAAACTTCATGTTTTTATCCATGAGCCTATTCCTCCTTTAGCGTTGTCAAATACTCAGCTTGATATCCTGTTTGAATTATTGCTTGTAAATATGCATCTATTTCAGGATCGTTTTCATCAGTCACAACTTTGGCTATGTGTGTTGAAAAATCAATATCGACATTGGTTGCACCTTTCGATGTTAAAGCACTTGTGATTCTATTGACACATCCTATGCAGTGAATATCTCCAATTCGAAAAATTATCGTTGCCATATATACCCTCCTATTTACCCCTCCCGTGGTGGGGTGTATTTAAACTATATCAAATTTTGACTCCTATGTCAATACTGCTTCTTCTAGATAATAAATATGTCTAATACCGTCTCTATTTTCGACGTAAGCCGCTATATATGTCTCTTTTGACAAAATTAAATCATTGACTGTTGTAACAAAACCGCTATCATTGAGTGTTTTCGGATAGTTTTTGTCTTTAGCTGATGGATTGATTCCATACCGATATGAACGACTGATAAAATCTGTACAATAAAATTTATTGTGCGTGTCCGCTATAAAAAGAAAATTATAAAGAGAACGATTTAATAAATGATTATTCGCATAATCCATGGTGTGATCTAAAATGACCTCATCAATATTCTTCACCCTTAGAATAATAAATTTTTCTCTATAGTAAGATCCATAATATGAATATGAAACATCAGTATTATTTCTAAAGTTAGGTAACATCCAATAATTAGTTGATGACTGCCTCACGCCAACAGAAAAGTCGTGCGTACCATCTGATGGATCTCTAATAATATCTATAATACGTTCATCACTTTTTGGAAATCCCACGGCTTCAATAAATTGATTGTTTCCATTATTTAATGCTGCATGTCCTCCCACAAAAAAAGACATCACTTGATGAACACCAAAAATATTAGGAAATGGAGATTCTTGAGTTACAAAAATATCCCCTTTTTGTCCAAGATAAGGTTCATCTTGTGTCGTATAAAAGACACTCCTTTGATCAAATAATTCATAATCTTTAGTTCTTTCGACTGGATGGTACATGCGAATTTCTTCAATACCATTTTCAAATTGTACTGTCACAGTTTGTTCTTCAAGACTACGAATAATAAATTCATCCAATAATTCATTGACATTGTTGTTTTGGTTTAATCCATACATAAAAATTGAAAAGGAAAGTATTAATATAAGTAGCACTAGTTTTTTTCTAAATTTTCTCTTTTTTTTCATGTTTTATACCTCTATAATCATCCTAAACAAACTATATGAATATATTATGAATATTGAGTAATCACTTTTATATATTTCATGTAAGCAACTTTTTCAAGGTAAAAGATAAGGATTTATATTGAATAATTTCAAAAGATGCTAATATTAAGTTTAAGGAATATAGAATCATATTATTGATTAACAAAAAAACCACACCCCAATTATACAAGGAATGTGGTTTTTTCTACTTTTTCAGTTGTTCTTGAATAATTTTCTCAGCTGCAGATAATGTTGCTCGTCCTTGCATCTTGTTACTGAAAGAGATATAGTCATCAATGATCGCTTCTATCTTAGATTGATTGGTCTCAACAAACTCTACAGCCTTCTCAGTTGAACCGGTAAGATTACTCACCCATTCGCTTAATCTTGAGACTACTGCGAGTTTCTTATCATCTCCAATAAGATATGCTTCACCTTTCTCTTTAGCGAGCCTATTCTTTTCCTCAACAATCATAATGAATTCTTTGATGGTCTTTTGTACGCTTTCATCAAAGACAACTTCCTTTGCTCTGGTGACGAGTTCAGAAACATTCTCTGCAGTATTCTTGAGATCTTGTTTAACCTCTTTGATCACTTCACTGAGTGATTGATCCTTACCCATCTTTGATGTCACATAGAGAGCTAGTAACAAGAGTGACGCTATCAGTAATATGATTTCAAGTGTTGTCATTTTCTTTTCCTCCTAGGCGTTTATAGATATTGACTTGCGAATCTTCTAATCTGGATACCCGATGTTCTAAGACATTGACATCCTTTTTTAACGATTTGATATCTTGTGCATGCATCTCTAATAGATTTAACATCTTGATGTTTTGCTTCTCTATCGTTTGCAGGTTTGTGAGAATCTCATCATTATTCGTTTTATTCTTTTGTTCCTGGCGATTGAATTGCTTGATAGTCGTCATGATAACAACCACCATGGTCACAATCCAATAGACCAGATTTTCCATTCTAAATAGACTGAGTAAGTTATCCCAGTTCATTACTAATCACCCTATCTCTGTAGTTTTCGATGTAATTCAGTGCTTCCCTTAATAGTGGCATGTATTCTTTGCCTTTGTTGTTATTCCAGTTTTTCTTATATTCAATCATCATCGTGTACCAAGGTTCAGGGATAATATGCTCATATTTTCCTACTTGATCCACATGATCCAATATGCCTCTTACCCTTAAAATATGATAATGTGACTTTTGAGGGTCTGGATAATCAATCCGTATTTTGTAGTGTTCAACAAAGCTTGACAAAAAAAGACCTAACTTACTTGTTAAGTCTATGTTCTTATAGGCTTCGTATTCTTCTTTGTAGTTTTCATCTAAATAGATCAGATTATCTTTTGTTGATAACACCTCATCAATATACGCACGATCATAAAGTGGCACAGATGGATCTAAGTTTTGTTTCTTTAGATAGATGTCTCTACCATAAGCAAATATATCTAACTCACCCAAACTCAAATGAACGTTACCTTTGAATCCATCGAGTACTACCGTCACATCATCATCGCTATTTTCATCACTTATTCCAAAGGCTAAAGATCCACAGTAATAAATAAACATCACTATGGTGTTTGGAAACAAGCCTTGAACAATTTCTAGAATACTCTCTTTACTGCGGATTCTCGGTTTCATTTGGAGCATGAGCAGTCCTTTCTACCACATCAAAATCATCGAGTGAATCATCGAATCCTACTACATTTTCTTTTAGCCACAAGTAACCTTGAGCAATTGGATTTGATTCAGCGAATAAACTAAAATCAGACTCTGGAACTTCAATGTCTATTTCTTCTAGAGGCGCATGACGATTGGCACGTGCTTCTTTGGATAGATAGGAAGCGACACAAACAACTGCTTTTTTTGATACATAGTTGATGTTAAATGCAGTAATACGATGATAGGATAAAGCGACACCAAACTTAGATTGCATGTCTTTAATGATTGCCATAATAACCTACTTTCTCGCTGTGCGATATATGGACACTGAAATGAGATCAGGTGATCCCAAGTCAAGTCCAGGATTGATTAAAAGATTTTGTGGAACTCCACCAATTGAATGTGCAAACTCAGTCATGGTGATGGATGCATTCGCTTGCCCAGTCACTGTCGTCACACTTCTACCTGTAGATAACCATTGTCTGACATCAGTAAATCCGGTTGAAAAAATGGGAGTCAGTTGAAAGGTAATCGTTTTAGATATTCCACTTGCAAGGGTAATTCCACTGGAATAACTATCAGGGATAGCAAGTGAGGTTGAACTGCCATTGAACATTTTTGTGACACCACTTGCCACATCGTTTGCATAGGTAGCAAGTGCAGAACCACTAATATTTGATAAGCCTGATGTTCGATAGTTAATCGTAGTAGATGATGTATCTACTGTGTTTCCATAGGTAGTTGCTATCACCACAATTGTGTAAATGTATGCTGAGTTAAAAGCATAAGAAACGCTGATTGAACTTGCAGCAGTTTCAATCGAATACACAAGTTCTAGTTCTCCACCTACCTTCACAACTGACGTTGAATTTCGGGCGTAGAGGGCGTTGTTTGTATAGTCGAAGGCTAACTCGCCTACATACGCTAAGTTCGCTGTTGAAGGCTTTGTGGTGCCTCGTTTCACCCGAAGGATTGCCATTAGTAAGTACCACCATCAATGATGGATGAAGGTTGTAGAACTTTTGTCGTATCGATCCCAATTGCATATTTAACAACGCTTGGTGTGTAGTTCGAATCGATAAATTGATAGAGCTTAATCCCGTTAGAAAGTACAGCAGCATCAAATGCCGCTTGCGAAACCATGAATTCTGAGCCAGCACCTGAGAGAATTCGAGTATTCAAAACGTTAGCTAATATGGATTTTTGAGTCGTTGTTAAATGCACATCAGCAGCAACGTGAGCATTATATGTAGTTGTTGAAACACCACCTAATCCTGCAAGTGTGATGGTGACTGCACCAGTCGATCCGTTAACGCTTGTTACAGAATCCGTTGGAGTCAGTAATTCTTGCCAGTTGGCCAGAGTTGCATATCCAGTTGTTTTCAAGATGAATGACTTATTAATGTCCGTTCTGACTGCAACGTCACCCTCTTGGGCATTTGACAAAGCTAACATTGCAGCTTGGCTTGCTACAACCCATGTGTTTGTTATAGCGACTTTCGGAATCACAGAATCTGCTAGTTTTCCATCAGCATCCAAAATCGGAATGTTGCCATTCCCAGTTCCCGTATTCTTAGTTGCTGCAGTTCCTAAACCTAAAGCTGTAATTTTTGTATCGATTTGTGTATCGACTTTCGCTACACCAGGAATCTTTAAGTAATCCGATTCAACCAGTGGTGTCCCTACTGATCCTGTCTTGTCAGCTTTGGCTATAAAGAGATGCTCGCCATTAAAATCGACTAGCGGTTCTCCAGCTTTAATCGTTCCAGTACTTCCAGTAAGCGGACCAGTACCTGCTGTAGTGCGTCTTTTAATTTGAATAGTTGCCATATTTTTCTCTCCTTATTTTTTTAAATATGCTTGTGTAACTCGATGTGTTGTATTACCCAATGACAAAGTGACTAGTCCATTTGAATAAGATATACCTAATGAATAATCCGAACCAGCGTATCTGTAACTCATTGATGAGTTCGAACCAACAACGATGAATAACTGATTAGTCGGTAGGCTAACCACAGTTGTGTTTTCAATGACAACATAGAGTATGCTTTCCATCAAAATTGCAGAATTTACGTCACCAAAGCGATAAACACCATTACTAATCTTAGTTGTCAACAACTTTTGTGGATAAAATCGATCATTGACTTTTGCTTCAAGATCAGTGATTCGTTGTTTGTCTGATGTAATCGCACTTCTTTCAAAACCATTGATAAGAGTTACTGAAGTCGTTGTTTTAGAATATGCAGCTAATGCAAATTCATAAAGCCCATCAGAGTTTTGTAAATTACTCTGTATTAGAACAGGATAGGTTCCAACTGTTTCTTTGATATAAATACTTACTGTGTTCGCTTGAGTATCAATCCCAAGAACTACATAGCCAAACTTGTTAGAATCTGGCGTGACTGAAACAGTGGTCATATTTTCCACATAGATAATACGTCCATAAATGCCAACATAACCATCCAAAAAAGTGATGGTATTATTGGCTAGCGTGTAACTACATCCTGACTTAACGTTTCGTAAGATTCCAACGTCACTTGAAAATAAAAAATGATACAAATCTGCATCGATTTTCGATGTGACATTTGCACCATCAAAGGTTATTTTTTGAACACCCATTAAAATTCTCCTCCATCGAGATCCGTGATCCCAGTTGATTGTATTGAGATGTGACTCATTGCAGAGTTCACACTTTTGTTTAAAAGCTGGATTTTTTCGGTAAGCTTAATACGGTACTCACCCAGTGTTACCATCGCCTTGTGAAAACCCTGACTAAACTTGATGCTCGTAACCACTGAATCATAGGTTTGTTCGTTGTTCACAAACTCTACGAAATCCCCAAGTTCGATATTTTTCATGGGTTGGAATACATCGTTGTCGGATTTAATCGTGAAAGTAATGTTATGATCGAGCTTGGACGCGATCATCTCGGATCTTGCTTTAGTAAGTAAAGTCGGAAAATCATTATCCGTATAATAAAATGCCTTTGGTTTGACACTCTTATACCTGTTCGGATGATGGATATCTTGTGTTAATTCTCCATTCGTTAGCAAGTAATAGACAAGCGTGTTTTTGAATAATACGTTTTCTACTTTAGGGTAATAAGTTAGTTTATTAACCATTTGACTTGAGCTATCATTCACGACTAAGTCCTGAATAGCTTGGTAATTATTCTTGAGTTTGATTCCTCTTTGAACCTCGCCAATTCGAAAGATTATGCCTGTAACTCTACCTCGTAGATAAACCGCTTCGGTTGTTAATCTTAATCCATAAGATTTGGTTATTAATTCCATAACCGATGCTAAGGACATGATTTTATCTTGCTCAAATGAAAGTTCACCTTGAACACTTGAACCACGCTCGATGGTTAGATAACTTAAATTTTGAAGAGGATCATTGCTTTGCTTGAAATTCCCAACGAGCATGTTCTCCAAGTATAGGCTTAAATCCCCAGTGTAACTTTCAACAGGTATATCGATTGAAAACATTTCTTTAAAATCCAAGACATGGACTGTTGTCCGATGCTTGTCAGCAACTTCTAATCTTTCAACAATTCCAATGTAATGAATTGGTGCATCTTTTAATATTACAATGTCACCAACTGACACGTTCAGCTTTGATTTATTGATTGTGAATAATGACTTTTGAATAATGACAAGGTCTAATGCAATTTCAAAATCCTTGTCAACATAGCCATAGTCTTTGTAAGCCAAATTAAGTCTATCAAGGAATACAAGTTGCATACCTATACCCCCAGATAGCCTTCATAAATCGTTATTCTGCATGTGGTGAGATTTGCTACACCTGGTCTAAACTCGACCTCGTATTCACCTGGCTCAACAAATAAAAAATTGTCACAAGTGAAATCTTGTAGTCCATAGATGGAAACAATCTCACCATTGTCTATCTTTCGAATGAATTGTTTATTTGGAACAGCTGACGCATGAATCTCACCACTGTTTTGACTATGAAACAATCTTAACATCGTGATGATTTTACTGCCTTTTCTGATAATGACTTCAGGCTCATCTACCGCACCCATGATTTCAATCAAAAGTGGTGCTTTAAAAATACCACGATTAATGATTTGAATTTTACCTTCATAAAATGCTGAATAGGTATATGGATAACTGAATGGATAAACTTTGCCTAAGGTAGACTCGTTAACCTCAATGGTATATGTCTGTGTTTTGAGCCATAATGATAATTTTTGGAACACAATCTGACAACTGAGTGTACCAGCAACAAGTTCTTGTTTGGATACTGATTTTATATCGACAAAACAAAAAGCGGAATCATCCGCTTCATAGTAAAGTTTGAGTTCTTTTTCTCCAAGTTTTAGATAGTTCATTAATTCTGTGTAACCTGGATACCCTTTAAGAAATGTAAGGGTTGCTTGTATTTCTGTCAATCCTTGTGACTGATCAACCCGGTCATGGAGATAATCGTATTTCAAATAGGTGAGTTCCTGAGTAAAACCAAGACCGCTGATGTTATGAATCAGGCAACCACTCCGATAATCGAAGTAAAACCGATTCCCAGAAGGATTTTCAAGATAGATTTTTCTTATCATATAACCCTTCCTCCTAGTGCTCTATTAATAGAATCGACATCAAAGGTTGGTGAGGTCGTATTGATGGTGATATTATTGGTACTTGTGTTGGATCGATTCACATTGCTTGTTGAGCTTACGCTTTGAGTTTGTTTAAGATTAAACTTATCTCCAAACCATCCGCCTACTTTACCAAAGAAACCACCTACTTTATCCGCTGCGTTGCCAACAAAGTCACCGACTCCTTTGGTTAAATTTGAAGCAAACTCACCAATGTTTCCTGTAATACTACCTACCATGTCACCAAAATTACCAGCGATATCACCCATTTTTCCACCAAGATCACCAATCCATTCAAAAATCTTAGCTAGAAACTCAATAATTTTCTGAACAACCGCCATGACTGGTTCTAGTACTTTTTGAAGCACTTTAATCGCTGGAACTAATATCGCTTGAAGAACTTTTCCAATAATTTCAATCAGAGGTGCTACCATTTCGAGAAGTTCTGCAATAAATCCAATTTGAGCCATGAGTGGTACCAATAGCACATCAATGATTGGAACTAACATCTCAACCAGCATAATAATCAATTCAATGAGAACATCCAAAATGGGTGTGAGTGCAGTCATCAAACTATCCACTATCGTCATGATAGGTGGTAATAAAAGCATGAGTGTCTCACCTAATCGTGATAGTAATGCTCGAAATTCTTCACTTTGAAAGAGTGCCATAGCGATAATTGCAATCAGCATACCAATGCCAAGTGTAGCAAAGTTTAGTCCTGCTCCTGCAAATAAGCCCGATGTTCCTACTGCTTTAAGAGCGGTTGATACTATATTTAAAATAGGTCCGACTTTACCAATAATGGATAGTACTGGTCCTACTGCGGTAATCACTGCACCAAGCGTGAGAATAATTTGCTTAGTGCCTGAATCAAGGTTGTTCCATTTTTCAATCCAACTTTTAAGTGTAGGAATGACTTCATCACGAACTTTTTGAAGCATGGCTTGCATGATGGGTAAGACTTGAACAGAAATATCCATCGCAAGACTACCGAGTGCTTGTTTCGTTGAATCAATAGCATCGGTAAATTCTCCTGCGATAGCCGCTTGTTCGTTTGTAATAATTCCAAGTTCTCTTGCTTCATTTCTAAGCCCAGTTATCGCACTTTTTTCTTGTGATAAAATGGGTAGTAATTCAGAACCTATCTTATCCCCAAAAAACTCATTAGCTATACCCACTCGAAGTGCTTCATCTTCTACACCGGCTAATGCATCACGAATCAAATTGAACGCTTGATCGGCATTTAATCCTTTAAGGTCATCTACTGTGAGTCCAATTTGTGCAAGGCTATCAGCAACCTTGTCGCCATTTCCAGTTGCAATATCGCCAAGTATTCCGTTGATCTTGATAAAGGCCTTATTCAGGCTTTCTGTCGAACTTCCTGATATCTTGGCAACGTAGTTCCATTCTTGTAGACTCTCGGCACTCAAGCCAATTTTAGCGGCTGTGTCAGCAATATTGTCGGCAGCAACTGCGGTCTTTACTGCAAGTGCACTAAGAGCAGAAATAGCACCCAGTACAGGCAAAGTGACTGATTTAGTTAATGTCGAACCCAGCTTACCTATCTTTTCAAAGTTTGCATTAGAGAGTTCTGTAATTTTCGCTCTGGTGTTTTGCAGTTCTTTATTGAGTTTGGATACTTCAGCTTCAGTATAAGCAACATTTCGAGCGAGCTTATTAAATTCAGTTTCACTCATCTGGCCTAGCTTGACTGCTTGTTTTGCTTTTTCGAGTTCTTGATTCTGTGTTTCTAGTTTCTTTTTTGTTGTTTGAAGGATGTCATTCAGTTTAGATTGTTTTTGTTTCCAAAGTTCAACATTTGAGCTGTCATACTTAAGGTTCGCATTGATGGCTTTGAGATCCTTTTGCTGTTCTTTGAGATCTGATTGAATCTCTTTCAGCTCGTTTTCTAAATCTCTACCATCAAGACTTAATTTTATATTTAACCCTTTGACTGTTTCTGCCATCTTTGTTCACCTCCTCAGGGGTAAAGAAAAAGCACTTCGATTTCTCTCAGTGCTTTAATAATAACTACTTTATAAGTTTCTCAAAAAATACCCGATTACGTTTGTGTGAATTATCTAAAATTACATCATAAGGTAATACCTCAATGTATACCTTATATGAGTCATTGTAACCAAAGTAAGTTTGATTATTTATTGATGGATTAAGATTCTCTCTTTGTATTTCACGTAATAAAGATGCAGTTAAATCACCTACAACATATGCAACAAAACGAGTATTATCCGAAACCGAAATTGTTTCGCCTTCGACACCTTTTACTGTCTTCTTTTTAATGATGTCAATATAATCATAAATCTGTGTAAATGGGCTGTTTTTTCTATCAAAATCATCCCTTCCAGGCTTCTTAAATTCTACAATAGTTATTGTCGAAGCAGTACCATTAATCGAATCAGAAAAAGCTACTGCATTGATGAACAAACCATCAGGTCTGAGTTTACTATCTGTATCAACAAATGCCTTTTTAAGGGGTTCATCTGAAAAGAATCTATACGAATAAGCTAATCTTTCATCTATCAGCCATAAATTATGTTGATTATAATCTATGGTTAGATCATCTGATTTCATTGGAAAGAAAATTCTATGTAATCGATTTTCGTCATAATGTTTACCAATATCTTGTCCCAAAAGTTTTTTTAGTAAATCAAGAACAAGTTTTCTTCTAATCACATATGACGCTAATTCTGCTTTTGCTGAATCTGTTATGCTTTCCATAATTTTATTTATTTGTTCTTGATCAGCCATATCTAGGTTGCTTAATGAATCAATATATGCTCTATTATTCTCGTTAATCTTTTGATTAATACGATATAATTCTACTCCAATTTTCTCCTTACTCTTCGCAGTTGAGTATGCAATTTGACCAAGTTCTGGACTATGTTTTCTGTAAATATATCGATACTCTGGTGCTTCACTCTCAATATATTTACGTATGAGTTCCATTTTTTCTTTTTTGTATGGAGCTATATATTCATCGAGATATAGAGAAACTGCAGAAATAACATCATTGTAAATATTCAGTCTATTGCCAAACATGTCGTCTGTACTTCGATTTTCAAAAGTGATACTATTAAATCCACTTCTGTCTTGATTAACGTCTTGATCAAGAACTTTACTAGATACGAAACACTGATATACAGCTTTATGATTGTCTATACTTAAGCTTGATGGTAATTCTTCTATTGAAGGGATAGAGAAGGATTTAACAACTCTTTTTTGTGCACAAACATATATCCGATGTGATTCAGAGGAGGCGGACTTTAAGAATACATGTCTTAGATCGTATTCATCCCCGTCAATCACTATTTTATTAAGATGACTTTTTATGTATTTTGTGTTGTTAAAATAATCATTTACATTTAGATCCACTTCACCATCTTTTATAGTGATTATTGTTGTTAACCCCATAACAAACAACGATGTAAAATGCTCAATAATCTTGTTAGCTATTTCAGTTGTTTTTATTGTTGTCAATCCATAGTAACTTGGCTTTAAATTCCGTAGTACAACTTCTGTTATGAAATCATCATTACTCTCAAAATCCATCAAATTATCAATTTGATCATCAATACTAAAATTAAAACTTTTTTTCATTCTGATTGAGTTATACTCATACACACTATTGATATCGACAGCTTCAAATATTTTTAACCAATTTAATCTGCCTATTCCTTTTCCACCAATAGATTCTTTAAAATCAGAATCTAAGTTGCTAAAAGATTTGTAGTTATCAGGTGTAAAACCTTCACCATTGTCTATAATGTGTATATTTAGAATAGGAAATAAATTTCCCTCAACCAGTGGATCATTCTGTCTTTCTATAATGATATTGATAAAACCAGTTGACAACCCTTTAGATTCTATTGACTGAAGCGAGTTGCTAATTGCTTCATAAACAGATATGAATGGATCTATTGGTTGTGGAAAATTCTTTACTCTACCAGGAAAATTTGTTTTCATTGAATCTTTCATGATTCAACCCCCTTAAATGTAAAGCCTGTGATTTAGTATCTAGATTTTTTTACTATTTAACAGTATTTTACCACATGCAGGATAGTTGAACAACAATCAAAAGAAAAACAGATCAATATCAGTTTGTGAAGCTTGTCTTCCGGATTTGTTTCCAGATATAACTTTCATTTCGAGTTGGACTAACTCAAAGTAAGTCGTTAAATCAAAATACTTCGAATCTTCAATAGAGAGTCCTAGATGAGCCAAGTTAAATATAATGTTTGAAGTTGCACCAAACTCGGGCTCATCATTTGGACTGTGGGGATGGCTTGGTGCTTTTTTGGAGAGTGCCTAACATCTCCCCGATGGTCTGAGATAGAATTCCTAATTCTTCTGTATCACTAAGGATTCCAAAATCTAGTGCCATTAAGAAATCATTATAAGATGTCTTGCTAAAGGGACGATGAAGCACATAGATGATTCTGAAAATAGTATCAATCACGAGCGAGAAATCTTCTTCTTTGATATTCTTGCCCTTTTCGAGTTTCTTGATGTCGCTAAACAATTCAGATCCGAACACATTACGATAATCGATAATCGTAAAGAGTGATGAATGGAGTTTGTACTCCTTATCACCCAGTTTAATCACTTTTTCCATGGTTCAATCCTCCTTAGATGAATGTCGGAAGCACTGGTGCTGTCGACAAGAAATTAATATAATTTGAATCTCCAACACTCGCAATGACACGAAGGATCAGATTGCTTCCTGATTCGATCGGACGAGCAGTGATGTTAAGAGAGATAGAATTCGCTTCAATGGAGTCAGCTTTCGATTTGCTAGAATCTCCTGAAGGTGTCGCAGTACAAAGGTAATACCAAATACGACGTGCTTTCGCATCGCCTTGAATCTCATATCCCAACGCAAATGTCTTTGTCTCACTATTGACGACTTCAACAAAGTTACCATTGGTATCTGTCTTGAATCCAAAGATATCCTTCTTAAATTCATCATCAATCTCTGTGAATTTGAGTGTGACAGTTGAACCCGAATTCGATACAAGGGTTGCGATAACCTTATCGTCTGCATAAACTTGTGAACTACCACCGATGATTTCAGTGGTAATTTCTTGAGCACCGACCAGACGTTTTGGCGTTCCAAAAGTCCAAGAACCGTCTGTTCCAATTGTGGCGAGTGCATAGTGAACATTGGTAAGTCCAAATGTGACTTTATTACTCATATTTTATTTCCTCCTGTTTGATTTCGTAAACACGATTAATCGAGTTGTCGTCATTGACGTACTCTGTAATCATTTGATAATTAAACCCAGATTGATATAGTGCTGATTCTAATTGATCTTCAATTGTGGGTTCCTTTGATTCTGTGACAAGTGTGATTTGGTAGGTGATGATACGGAGTGCTGACTTGTTATCTGCATATTTCTGGACTCTATCACTGATTTCTTGATAGACAATAAATGGATACACCTGTAGTTCATTTGCATCGACAATGTTTGTTCCATAGGTGACTCGATTCGGTAATACACTGTTAAGCACCTGGAATATTTGTTCTAGAAAACTCATGAAGATCCACCTCTTTCAATAATCGATTTGATTTGTTCAAGCATATCTGGAGCGAATGCATCGAAAGCTGGTCGCATGAATGGACGTGGTCCCACAAACTTACCACCTCGATGCGTAAATCCAAACTCAAGTAGATGCGTCAACCTTCCTTTATTGCTTGAATAAATAGCGATTCGCTTGTTGATACCTTGCCCTTCTGGGATTGCAACAAATGATTCAGCAAAGCCATAAGACTTCCCGCTTCTTGGTGCTTTTGATTGAATATAAGTGAGTACTTTCTCAGCAGTTTCATCCAGCACTTTTTCCATAGCCTTAATAACATCTTCTGCATAAGATTCGATAAGTTCACTTATCTCAACAGCTAATTCATCCAACGAGACCATTGATATCACCTATCTTAATTTTGGCTTCTACAAGATAAAGCTCAATGAACTGACCACTGATATATGTACGCTCAATCTTATAAATCTTTGAATCGATCATAGCATTTCTGCTACCATCGTATAGGAAACTTTGGATTCTAACTGCAACATCAATACGGATGTCGGTTTTCTTGCTTTCATAAAATTCTTTAGATGTTACTGAAAAATTAATACCGACAACTTCTTTGGAACTGATGAGAGTTAACTTGCGATTACCAATAGTGTCTTGTACACCATTAATTTTGAGCAATGTAAGTCTAATATTTGGTGAGCTAGGGAACATTAAGATATACTTCCCTTCGTTAAGGCTAATTGTTTAACGAGCATTTCAAAACTCTTCGGTAGCTCCTTCACAGAACCGTCGTTCTTAAACCCAAAAAAAGTCTTGCAGTAGATAAGGATGAGAGAGTCCATAATTGGAACTCCCTCACCACTCACGACTTCATCAGCCACACCGACAGAACGTATGAGTTCTTTACACGCTTCAATATGCGATTGTAATTCTTCATCAGCATATGTTTCCGATAGAGGAATCAACAATGCTTTCTTCACCGTATCCAGTATGGCCATGTTCAATCATCCTTTCTCTACTAGGCAGCTGCTTTCTTCTTGATACGAAGGAAGCCTTTATAACCTACAACGTTTCCACCTGTAAAGACCGAAGCTTTATAGCAGATGATGCCGTCTTTAAATTTATAGTCTGTCGACTTACCGATTTCTACTGGCGAGAAGATAGGCACTTCATAGTTCTTGAGTGAACCATACGCCATTGCATAGTCTCCTGCAGTGGTTGCGTTGTCAGCAATCGCTTTGCAATGAGAGTTGATCACATAAGGAATGCCATCAATGGTTTGGTTGATGTAATCAACTGTATGAACCTTACGACCTTCTGAAGTACGAAGTCCAGCAAATGCTCGCAAGTCATTCTTATTCAAGATAAGAACTGCACCACCTTCGACTTCTTCATCTCCACCATAAGCAAAGATGATATCGTCAAGCGTAGTATCTGTGATTGCTGAAAGTTCAAGAGGTGTAGTATCCGCCAAAGCTACTGCTTGGTCACTGAAGATTCCAGTGAATGTATTGGATGTACCCGCACCGCGAAGGATTTGTTCTGAGATTTTCTTTTTCAAGGACACGTTGATGTTTCTTAATACTTCTGCTTGATATGGAATGCTTGGAAGTTTTTCTAGTTCTTCTGTAATTTCAGTGTAAGCAGTAATCTTCACCTTAGTGATGGTGACATAACCAAATGTAGGTTCAGTTTCACTGTAAGGTTGACCTTCTGCAGTGGTTCCAGCAATACCATTTGATTTCACAAAGGATTTCTTGTAGGTTTCCCCACCATTTAAATTGATGATATTGACCTTATCTACCAATGTTGAAACTTGTGCATACGGAACTGGTGCAAGCTTGTTTGATACGGTTTCCGGAAGCAGTACTTCAGAGCTTGACACTTGAATCACACGGTTTTCTCTGAGTTGTTTACCGCGAAGCTCTAGGGTTTCCTTGTTGTCAGTGCGTGTATCAATGACAATCGGTTTAATGTCAACTTTGGATGCAATCGTCATCTTTTTATCAATGACTGAGCGTTCCTCTTGTAGTGCGTTGCATTCAGTATCGAATGCCTCAAGTTTTGCATCGTCTGATTCCGCTTCGACGAGTGAACGGATTTCTGTCAAACGTGCTTCGATTTCTTTACGTCTTTTTTCTAAATTCATGTTCTTTTCTCCTTAGATTTAGTAGTTTGTTTTGATACGAATCTTCTTTTTCATCACTTCAACACGTTCTCTTTGCTCAGCTAACTCCATAGCCTTTAGTTCTACATCCATAGACTCTAAAGAACGAGCATAGATACTGGTTGAATCGTAAGCTGGTGTGTCTACCACAGAGACATCGTATAGCCTTCCGATTTTAGTGATGGTACGTTTAGGGATTTTGCCTTCTTTATTCCACGACTGTTCTTCAACAGTGAAAGCAAAACTCATCTTATCAAGCAGGCCACTTCGGACCATCTTGTAGATGTCTTGATTGGATTGGGTGTCCAGAAGTTCTGCGTGAACTTTCAATCCATTGTTATCAACCGACAATGTCAGTGATTTATTCTTGGTTCTGGCAATAATTAAAAAGGAGTCCATATGATTGTATTTCATAGGAACATCCTTCATTAAGGTATTTTCAAGTGCATGACGATCAATCTCTTCCACAAAACCATAAGTTTCATCTCCGATTAATGTTTCCTGGTTAAAGACAATCGCATAGCCTTCTAGCGTCATCTTGCCTTCGGTTTCTTCAAACTTGACATCTGCGAGTCTTGTTTCTTTAATCATTGGTTCTTACCTCCACTTTTGGTTTTGATGGTTTACCTTCGACAAAGTATTCAAGTTCTGAATCTTTGTACTGAAAGTTTGTTATCTTGTTCTCTTTGCAAAACTCATCGATAATTTGAGTCTTTGATTTTTGTGTTTCTAAAATCACCTTGAGTGCTTCTTTTGATATAGTTCCATTAACTGTTACTTTCATGATTATCCTCCTCACCTACTTGATATTTATTTGCCTTATCTGCATCCACATAGTTGAGCGATTGCAGTCGCTTGTTTCCACCTTCAATAGGTTCTAGTCCAAGCAAAGCTCTGGATTCATTTAAGGTCATGATCCCTAGGCTCATCAGTTTTTCGATGGCACTCACTTTTGTATTCCAACTTGCATACTGCAATCGTTCACTATAAAAAATAATCTCTTCACCACGAGTTAACTCATTCTCAGTGAGCAATCCCAAAGAAAAAGCCTCTGATAGCTGAATGGCTAGAGGCTCAATGGTTGATTCATAAAATGAGTTAAAATCTTCTTCACTGTATTTGTTAGCGAAGATGGGCGCAGATACTCCAAAATAGTCAAGTATCTTTGATTGTAAGAATTCTAGTGTTTCCTTGTCGATCAACTTGGGATCAACCGTCAAAGGTACATACTCGGACTTTAAATCAACTGGTATGATTGAACTGCCTTTGCTGTTAATTGAATCATTGAGTGCTGAGTCAAACAACTCTCTTTGTTTCTTTTTATCTGCTTCAGAAAGCATGCCGTTCATCTTGATGATTCCTTTAATCTGCATCGAGGATCTGACTGCGTTATCTATCCCTTGAAGCACATTCTCATTGATTGAGATAGTTTTTAATATGGCTTCATGATCGCCTGATGATCCAGTTCCACCAAAGATATCATTGGAAGCAAAATACTTCCTTAAGTGAATGACATTTTCATAAGGGAGTGTGAATTGTTGTCCATCGTCAAAATAGAACTTTAAGTAGTATCCATCAGCATTGTCGACTTGCGCTTCGACCATAATTGGTCTGAGTGGATAAAGTGCTTTGAGTCCTCCATTCACTGAATCAAACATTGGATAAACAAAAGCATTATCATTCAGTAGCAACAGGGTAATCACTTTATAGATGAAATCATAAGGTGTCATCAGCGGATTGGGCTTATGCTTTAAAAGAAAAGACAGTCGGCCTTGTTTTTCGGTCACTGTCTTATCTGATTCTGTTTTGATGTATCTTGGTTTGAGTTTTGCACACTGGCTTGCTACTCGATCAACACAAATCTTCACGACATCACTTTTTGAGATGTTGGTTCCAAAAGGAGTAAAGAATGTATTGTTTTGATTTAATAACTGGAAGGTATTCGATGAGCCTTCCTTTTTCTTTCTAGTGAATATGCCCATAGATTCCCCACTCATTTCTTGCTTGACATAAACTGCCAAATCACTCCATCGAGTGTTCTCATATTAAAATCAGGATACCTTTTTTGAACGATTTTAAGTTGCATATTGAACTCAGATTGCAAATTTTGATCATCAAGATTTGTTGTCTTCAAATACTTAGTAAAAAAGTTAATGATATGTCGATCTTTCTTGAAAGTTCCTGTATCTCCTGAAAGCATCAAAGCATAATCAAAAGTAAGTAATTTTGATTGACCTTTGATTTGCTTAAGTGATTTCTTGAGTTCCATGTTCTCTTTATTATTTAGCAAGTCTTCTTTGGTTTCTATTCCGAATTGATGCAATACATTTAAGTATTGAACAACTGCCTCAGCCTTAAGTATCCCATTGGTTGTAGAGGTTCGTTGTTTATTATCAAATACTGATGCAGCTAGCACTTCAGGACTTCGAGAACTAAATTCGGAAACAAATTGGCTGACGGTATATTGATCTGTTATGTTTAATCCAATAAACTTAGAAAACCTTTCAACGGTTCTTTTTGTGCTGGTGTAATTAGCTCCTATTGAGAAAACAGCATCAATAATACAAAACACTAAGCTTTGATATCCATATTCACTCATCTCAGACAATCTTTTTTCAAATATTTCGAGGGGGATGATATCCAAAATAGTTTGATCCCTTTTTTCAATTAACCCAATTCTTTCTGTGAACTTAATGGCGTATTGAAGTCCATTACTTAGAAAGATCGCTCCAATAATCGCTTCAATTGTTGTCGCTCTCTTCTTATCTCCATTCAAATCAGAATTATTCCATAACATGAATACGTCAATATTAAATTTTATCCCAATTTTCTCAAGATTATCATTTGTTTCCACTTTCTGATAAACATTAGATATATCTTTCCGCGAGATAGAATTATTGTACTGATATGTATTTGAAGTGACTATGAGTTTTATAACATGATCACCAACTATTGCCAATGCATCTTGATTTAATAAATTATGTTCATTGCCATACGAAGAACATGTGATGGATGTTAATGCATAATCATCTCTTATCTTATAGCCGATGAAATCATAGAGCATGCATAGTTTATCAGTTATTTCGTTCTTGTTATATTTTTTGGTTGTCATATTAATCAACTCGCTTTCATACATAAGTTTATTTTATCATGTTTTCGTAATCTATCTTATACCTATTTAGAACTGCGTAAGCAATTATTAAAGCAACCGTCCCATCGATGCGCTTGTATTTTGAATTCAGTTTCGAAGGTTGGATATTACCATTCAAGTCTACTTTTGCTTGAGTATTTGATAAACACCATTTCAAGATTGGGTTATTATCATAGATGATTGTCTTATTCTTTAAGTCGGCTTCAAGTTGTTTCATGGGTTCTGATAGAGAATAAACACCTTGACGAACCTTTTCCATGTTAAACCCTAAATCTTCCATTTCCTTAATCCAGTACTGTGAATTCCATGGATCAAAGCCAACCCATAATGGTCTAATTTGATGTTCTTGAATCATTCTCATAAACCACTGTGAAACTAAAGAGAAATCGTTTTGACTACCCTCGGTCAGTGTTATTAATCCTCTTTTAATCCAAATATCATAAGGAACATTATCTTCTTCTATGCGTTTCTTAACCACTTCACTTGGCATGAAGAACTGTGATAAAACGTATTTCTTGTTGTCATCTTTCCTTTGAATAACAAGGATTGAAGCTGTTAAATCCGTGGTTGAGGACAAGTCAACTCCACCAATCGCATATGAATTTTTAAGTGTACTGATTTCGAACATAGATTCGTTGTTCAAATCGTCAAATGACAACCATGCACCTTGATCGACTTGTTTGATATTGAAGTCTTTACATAACATCGTAACTCTTGTTGAATGATCATTCTTCGATTTATTCATGACATCTTCCAAATATGAAGTCAGTTTCACTACACCTATACTTGGATTTGATTTCTGCCAATTCCTAGAATCGTCATATATTTCCTGAGTATTGTCTTGGGTATATAACCAAGGAAGCACTCGCTCATCGCTTATTTCACCTTTTAGCATCTTCCTTGCATAATCTAATTTGTTATCAAGAAAGCCTCCTACTGTAGTCCCTTCGGTGGTGATAATGAATATTAATGGTTCTTTTTTAGTTGATTGGCTTTGCTTGATAGCATCATAGACTTTTGAATCCGTCATTTCATGGACTTCGTCAATACAACCAACCTCGATGTTATAACCGTCTTTGTTTCTACTCTGAGCAGACAATTTTTTGATTTTATTCTTTGTCCTTGGAGAATAAATAAAGAAAATATTTTTTTTACTACGCTTCTCATTGGACAGTGCAGGAGATTGCTCTCGCATGTTGTTGATTTCTTCGAAGAGAATATTGGCTTGTTCACTTGTATTGGAAGCACATACGATATCAACACCACCTTTTGATAAAAAGAACTCAGCAAGGTCAATACCAGCGATAAAGGTGGTCTTTCCATTCTTGCGAGCAATCAATAATATGACTTCATTAAATCTTCGTAAACCAGAATCCTTCAATTTGAATCCATAGGCGGTTTGAATGATTGCTTTTTCCCAAAGCTCTAATAAAAACGATTGACCATTAAATGGTGACTTTGTGTGTTTACAAAAGGTTTCTATAAAATCAATTCGAAGATTCCCTGGTGCTTCATCAAAAACATATCTCGGGTTTTTCAAATCCTGAATCAATGTATCTAGCTGTTTTTTTAATTCCTCACCAACTAGAATGTTTCCATCTACTATTTGACGATAGTATTCAATTAAGTAGTTCATTAGGTGTTTGCTTTCTTAAGAAACTCATCGAATGCATCATCACCATCAATAACATTCTTACCCATGATTGAGTTCAGTGTTTTGATGACTGTTCCATATGAATTAATGAGTTTAGTATAATATTTAGCAGCTTCTGTCTGTCTTTGAGCACCTTTACTTGAAACTTGAACTGCACCATGTTTTCTTATTTGCTTTTGAAGAATGCCAAGTTCAACCTTCATGAAGGCAGCTTGCTCAAGTAGGTTATCTACCAGTTGAGTTTTGGTTTCATCAACGGAAGAAAAAAGCGACCGCAGTCGCTCTAGTTCTATATTGATATCTTTTAGTTTAGACACAACAACACCTCATTCGAATATAGCTTCTGGACATATCATAACCGGTCCTACTGCATTCATTCCAAAGATTCTATTTGCTAGGTAATTGAACTCCATATTGTGTATCATTCCCTCTTCGTTGACTAGAACGATATGACCAGGAATCCTCAAAGGATAAACCTCGATATATCCTTTAACTTGTTCTTGAAGTTCATTCAGTTCGAATGCGGAACACTTTGGTTTTATAAAAAAGATGGAATTATCAGTATTTAGTACTAGAGCCTTGTCTTGATAGATGCCACTTAAAAACAATCTAAGAGGAATCACACTTGACCTGTTGCATTCTGAACAGCACTCTTCATTTCCAATTGGGTGGGCATTGTGTGAGTCACCCAAGATTTCTTTATTGCACAAGATGCATATCATTGTTAATTACCTCTAATAAGTCTTCCTCTGGGATGATTGCTAAATCTCCCCATGTGCCATGTAGTTGATCAAGTCCGTCAATGTATTCAATGACTCCTTCTCTACCGTTATAATGATCTTCACCTTTCATATCGATGATTCTGATTTTATCTCCAATTTTGAACATGATAATTACCTCCTAAGGTTAGTAATATATATCACTCTAAAGAGAGAAGATAGCAAGTAAAAAGCGACCTAAGTCGCTCGTTTACGATAGTCTTGGTAACAATATTAAATAGACACTACCATTTTCACTACTCTATCCTTTAATAGGTTTTTTTGAGTCGTTTAGTTCTTCTTTAGTAAAACCATCAGTGATTTTTCTTGTTCCAATTTCAGTTTTGGTGATATCAATAATTCTCTTATCTTCTGGTTTGTTTAGAGTTGGTTTATCACTTTGTTTATTATTATTTTCTGGCATAAGTGTATCTCCTTTCACAATATTTTAAAACCAATGACTATTGATAATATGATTGTAACCAATAGCATGAAAAGTGTAACAACATATAATCTACCTAAATTTTCCAATGTTGCTTTAATCTTATCTGTGGCATCTGAGTATGCTCTAATAAATAACACCTTAGAATAATATTCTTCATCGACAACTAATTTGTCATCGAATAAGACTATTGGTTTTGATGCATTTCCAGAGTTCTCTAATTCATTAATCCTCTTATTAAATGTATTGAACACATTTTCTAGATCATAAGATGTATTTAGTGTGAATATAACTCCAAAAAGTATAATGCTTAATAAGGCGGAACTGACAAATAATATTTGTACAAGAATTTTTGACTCCATATAAAGCTGAACAAAAGTAACATCTAATCTTGATTGTAAAGTAATTATTATGCCTAATAATGCAAGTAAGAAAGTAAATATTGATATCGTTCTATCCCTAAATATTTGTCTTGAATCGCGAATTCGTTCAAAAGCAGAAATCGCTGCATTTAAGTGTATATCAATAAAGCCTTTTGCGTTTTCTTGTAACATAAACTAACACTCTCTTTCATTTTAAGATAAGTTTTTTTCTCTATTCTAATACATGATAAGGTCATAATGAGATGAGAGTAAAAACCGAATTTCCAAAATTTTGATGCTGCATTTTTTAATTGCCACCCTGTACGGTACCCAAACGAATAACTTTTTAGCCATGGGCGGGGGGTTAATAATCTTTAAGCCTATCTGTATGTAGTTTATCTTCAAGCAAAGGATCTATTCCGGCATTAACAAGTTCTTTTGTATTTTTCATTATATCCCATCTATTACAATCGATAATATAATTCAGGATATCAACTGCAGCTTCTTTAATAAAAAACTCAAATTTTCCTTTTAAAACTTCAATTGCTAATAAACCAATTGCGTCTAAGTCTTTAAATTCTTTATTGCGATAATTTTTCATTTCATCATAAATAACATTCAATTTTATATATTGATTTTCTGGATTGTCAAATTGCCCAAAAATGTGTAAAAACACCTTTCTAAAGCTAATTTCTTGAAGACTTAAAAATAGTTTCTCAGAATCTAACCCATCCATATAAGCAACTACTGATTCATCGCATATATTTCTTTTAATCTTACTCAATACTTCCTTCTCATAGTCACCGCTACCAATTAGTTTTACTAATAGTTGAATAGCATTTTCCATTTCATCAACTGACTTATACCTTGCTAAATCACTACTTGCTGTTGCCTTTTCAGTGACTCCCTTCAGTTCGTGGTTAGTATCATTGGGATCCTTCTTAAAGATAAAATTAATAACTTTTCCGATTGAGTAAATATCACTAGATTTGTCGCCATCTTTCAATTTCATAAATTGCTTTGGATCACAGTAAAAATATTGTCCATAACTATTAGTATTGACAGTTTGATGGGAATTAAAAATAGATAAATCTTTCCCAAGACCAAAATCGGCCATTTTAAAAAGACCGTTAAATAGCAAAATGTTACTGGGAGAAATATCTCTATGGACTATGTCTCTTGAATGTACTTTTTTCATGACATCAAGAATCTGATAGATTATTATCATCTTTGTATTAAAAGTAAGGGTACTAGAAGTAACATACTTTTGTAGATCCATCTCAGCAAGTTCCATTGTGTATGAAATATCATGTTCATCATATTCATAAACATTAATTACTCCATTCAAATCACTAAGGCTCTTAGTTATGGTGAATTCGCGCTTAAATCTGCTAACAATCCCCTTATTTATATAATTCTCTTCTTTTAACTTCTTGAGTATTGTATTCCTAGATTTAATTTTAAATACTTCAGCAAATCCTCCCGCTCCAATGAATTCCAAATCGTCGTTAATGTTTATAAGATTTATTGAACCACCTGAATCAAGTAGTTTCAACCCTTCTGTCCTAAAGTAGGAATTGAAATAATTTATTATTTCAATTTTATGAAACGCTAACTCATCGTTAGTCTTTTCAGGATATTCCAAGTGTAAGTAAGCTAAACCCAAGGTAATCGAAAAAAACTTATTGAGTTTATTGTTATTGGAAATGTCGATAAGTTTGTTTAAGGCCATAACCCATCTGGATGGTTGTTGTTGACCCCAATATTTATCATTATAATTAAAATACTTATTAAAAAAAGAGTATATCTCTGGACCTTTCTTGTAATTATAATAATTTCCTATATCTCCAATAAAGACTTTGCCTATATGCTGAAGAGTACTTTGTTCAAGCATTACATCACCGCCAATTCTTTATTACAATTATATCAAATTAAATAACTTTAATCGAGACTATCTAGGAATTAAGTTGCCTTCATCATCAAATTTAGTTTCTTTACTAAAACGATTGTGCTCATGATTATGACATTCTCTACAAAGTAGTTCCAAGTTATCTTGATTAAGGCTGATTGATGAATCATTAACATTATCAACCGATAGTCTTTCCTTGTGATGGACTTCGATTCCAATTTGCCCACATCTTTCACATCTGCCATTCACTGACATGATCTTGAGTTCACGTGCAGCAAGCCATGCAGGTGACTTATAGAAATTATGCAGAACCTTTGGCTTTTTCATATGCTTCTTTTAGCTCTGCTGCTTTTGCTTCCACATTTTCCCAGCGAACTGGCAAATCTTCTCTGCCCATATGTCCGTACTTTGCTAACTCCTGGAATTTCACTTTATTGAACTCAAGTTCTTCTTTTATGTTAGCTGGTGTGAAATCGAAGTGTTGTTTAACTAATTCGAGCAAATCTTCATCAGATAACCTACCAGTACCAAAGGTATCAATGGATACCGCTACGGGGTTTGCTACTCCAATCGAATAAGACACACAGACTTCGCACGTGTCGGCTAATTCTGCCTCCACAAGGGCTTTTGCTACGTATCTGGCATAATAACTCGCACTGCGATCAACCTTGCTTACGTCCTTACCAGAAAAGGCTCCTCCACCATGTTTTGCGTATCCTCCATAAGTGTCTACGATAATCTTTCTACCAGTAAGACCTGAATCACCATAAGGTCCACCAATGATGAATGCACCTGTAGGATTGATGAGAACATTGATATCCGTCAGATCCTTACCGATTAATGGTTTAAGTACTTCTTCAATAATGATTTCTTTTGCAAGTGTTAGACTTGCTTCTGGTCTAGTTTGAGCTGAAACAATAATCGTATCATACGCGAATGGTTGTCCATCAACATACCTGACTGATACTTGACACTTGCCGTCTGGACCAAAAATGTGAGTGTACTTTGCTTTTCTAAGTGCATCTACTTCTTTAGCAATCTCATGTGCTACTACAATAGGTAGTGGCATGAGTTCAGGTGTTTCGTTGCATGCAAAGCCATACATCATCCCTTGATCACCTGCGCCTTGCTGATGATCTGGTGTTTCATTGACACCTTGTGCAATGTCAGGTGACTGTTTGGATATTTTTTCTAGTACACAGAACTCATCCGTATATCCGATGTCCTTTAGTACTTGTTTTGCGATATCTGAATACTCTACTGAAGCAGTAGTTGTTACTTCTCCAAAGATAACGACTAAATCATCCTTGATTGCTGTTTCAACTGCGACTCTTGCTGCTTGGTCCTGTTCTAGAATCGCATCTAGTATTGCATCACTGATTTGGTCACATATTTTATCTGGATGTCCACTAAAGACTGATTCACTTGTTATGATTTTCATGTTGTCCTCTTTTCTAGCAAGAAAAAGGAAGCAAGAGCTTCCCTGGTTTGCTTGATTTAATTGTGTTATTTTATTGTTGCTTTTGGTAGATATGCAGTGAACCTAGCATAATGATATCCTTCGCTTTCGACTAAAATACCAAAATCGTGTGAATCAGACGTAACGAGGATACAGTGGAATACTTCATCTTGGTCACAATACATATGCTCTAGATTCTCTTTAATGAAGTCATAGTCGTTCAGTGGATCTCTGATGAAGCATTCAAATAAGTCTTTATCAATGACCACTTGTCTTTCGATAATAAACTCATCATGAGGAATGAGTTCTGTTGATGTTGCTTTACGTATAAAATTAGTTTTCATGTTGTTGTCCTTCTAGTCGATTTTCCAAGCGGTATACACGCTTCGGTAAGTGCAATCCCAAGTATCTAGAATTACGCCATCTTTACATACTGTAACATGTCCAGTCATCTTCAAAACATATGTCCCGCGCGTATAGAGACCGGTAAAAGTGGAACCCTTAATTCGTGGTTCTCCCTTGATTGCTTTAAATATCAATCGAGGTTTTCCTTCGAAGTATTTGTATAAGAACTCAGTATCTTTATAACTTGTGAATTTCCAATCTCGCTTGAGCTGATTAAGTTCTCGTCTGCATTCCATGTAGTCTTTATTCATAGCTGTACTGATAGCTCTTACTACACAGTCGGTTGTTTTGATTCCCTTTGGGTGTGCATTGTATTCATGGAACATTACTTTGACCATCCTTTATTGAACCACTTCACAAGTTCTCTGGATGAGTCGGTTTGAAACACTGGTTTTTCAAATCCATCAAGTCTTTCAAAGACTGTGTATTTGAAATCGTTCCATACACAATCGATTTGAACAACGAATAAGCTATTGTTATTTTCGATGTCTGCGATTCTGAAGTCATCGTAGAGTGGACCATTGAGTGGGCAGTTGTTCTTGAACCACACATAACTTGTTTCTAGGTCTACTTTACCACCAGCTTTGAATTGCTTGATGATGTTACCCATCTTTATTGTTTTGTTAGCTAGACTTGAATCTCTACAAAACCAGTCGAACCATCCCGCTTTGATTTGGGTTGTTGTATCAGGTTTGTTGAACTCACCTGACTTAAATCTTTGAATCCATTCTGACAACTTGATTTGTTTATCCATAATGTGACCTACTTTCTACCTTTTGGTATGTATATATATCACTCTAAAGACCTTTTATATCAAGTCAAATCGGCACTAAATGCTCACTATAGTGACAAATTTTGAAAGTCATCAATCGTATTGAGTGAAATCTTCTTGCCCTTTCGGATCAGATAGCAATTGTCACTTGATCCTTTGTGTCTTATATATCTTTTGACAATGACATCGACGAATCTTTCATCAAGTTCCATTAGATAAGATTTTCTTTGAAGCTGATCGGATGCGATCATCGTTGATCCAGAACCACCGAATAAATCGAGCACGTATTCATTAACCCTGGAGGAGTTTGCAATCGCTCTTCCACACAGTTCAAGTGGTTTCATCGTTGGATGGTCATCATTTCGCTTTGGCTTGTTATATTCCCAGATGGTATCTTGTGTGCGGTCATCAATAAAGTAATGAGCTGCGCCTTCCTTCCAACCATAAAGGATTGGCTCATGTCGCCAGTGATAATCTTGTCTACCTAGTACTAAGGCGTTCTTAACCCAAACTAAGCACTCCGCCAATTTGAAACCAGCATTCTTGAATGCATTTCTAAAGTTGATACCTTCTGTATCTGCATGACAGACATAGATGGCACCACCAGGTTTGGTTGCTTCAAACATATTTGTGAATGCATCGTATAAAAAAAGATAGAAGCTGTTATCTTCCATCTTGTCATTCTTAATCTTCCCAGCTGTTCCCTCATAGTCCACATTGTAAGGTGGATCCGTGAATATCATATCAATCTTTTGACCATCCAGGAGTCTTTGAACATCTTGTTTCTTAGTTGAGTCACCACACATAACTCGGTGATTACCCAATAGATAGATATCCCCTAATTCAGAATAAGGAGTTTCACTGATTTCATCTGAAGGATCAAAGCCATCATCAATCGCGTTATCTGGAACATCGGACTCTAACTCTTCAAAACCAAATTGAAGCATGTCAATATCAATATTCGAGAGTTCTTCCTCAAGTTTAGTAAAATCCCATGTAGCGAGTTCTGCGGTCTTGTTATCGGCCAAACGAAAGGCCTTTATCTGCCCTTCTGTGAGGTCATCAGCAACAATACAAGGAACAGTTGCTAATCCAAGTTTGAGGCTTGCTTTAAGCCTAGTGTGTCCAGCAATGATTACGAGATCCTTAGTGATCACAATCGGAACCTTGAATCCGAACTCTTTGATACTATTGGCTACTGCATCAACAGCAGCATCATTATTTCTTGGGTTGTTTTCGTATATTAACAACTCCGAGGGTTTCTTCATCACTATGTTCATTAATCCAAGTTTCCTCGCCTTTTTCTATGCGTTTCAGCATGATGTCTATTTCTTCTTTACGTTCGTTGTATTCACGTCCGAACTTAATAATTAATAAGTATTTGATAGCATTAAAATCGGGTAGAGCTTTCTTCTTGGTTTTCACAAGTCGCTTCTTTGTACCCGATGAAGATTCTTCAATGATGGTTTGTACTTCCTCATACTCCATACCGACAGCCCGTTGGAATAGGGCATCCATAAGCTTATACTTAAGTTCATCATCACCATTGATAAATGCTTGATTTAATCTGGGATGAGATCGTTTCAATTTAATGAGTGTGTTCTCACTTAGGTTCATGGCTTTTGCGATATCCTTTTGGATAATCCGTCTTGCTACCATATCTTGAATACTTTTTATTCGTTCATCAAGTACTCCATCAGCCTCCCATTGCTGATATGTATCCAGTACCTTTGGCACATCGATTCCAACCTTTCAGGGTTCAGTAAATTTATCAAAAACTGAAGTTATCCAAGGGTTGAATACTACATATTTTTCTGCAAAAGAAAAGAAACCCTCGTATTTGAGAGTTTCTATCTTCTAGGCTTCATCTAAAGCCAGTATTCCACGCTAATTGTAGTATATGAAATATGTCAATTTTTGTCTACATGCCAGCGGCACAATAATCTAAGCAAAACCGTACTTTTTAACGTTTTGTGCCATAGTACTTGAAGCATAGTTGACAACTACGTGAACAACACTTGTTTATATCTTGCCTTATACTTGGCATTACTGTTCACAAGTATTATCGGTAAGGCGCAGTAGTTAAGTAAAGGCTATTTGATGAGTATCGATTTCGAATTGAATGTCAAGCCACCAAAAAAATCTGTTTCCAAAAAATATATATTCATAATTGGATCAAATTCTATATCCACTTCAAATACAAGTGTCACATTATAGATTCCAATCTCATCAATATTCATACCTATCCATGAAAAGTCATCTATTGGTTTTAGACTTTCAAAGTTTTTGATGTATCCAAAATATTCTGACACATCATTTTCAGAATGATCATTCTCAAGATAAAAATCATCATTATTATCGAGCTCTTTGTCATTTCCATCAAGTCTTTTGTCAATAACTAAATACAGTACGAGGTATTTTTTTCCTATTGGAGCATCAAGTGTGACAGTTTGAGTATTCTTGTCAACAACAGTTACTTGGTTTAACAAACGATATTCAGAGATTGAAATGAAATAAGTTCCGGTTTTGAAATCAAAGCTTTCTCCAACATTAACAAATTCATCAAGAGGTATACACTTTTGATAGTAAGCAAAAAGTGTGTATTCCTGATTTGGAACACTTGAAACTAAGTATAAATCTCTGATTTTTTTTGATTTATCATCTTTAGTACTAGTCCAAAACAAAAATTCATAACCCTCTTTTGTGGGATACACATCTGGAATATCCACGATATGACCAGGTTCAATATTAATGCTATTGATAGGTTCAATGATATTCCCACCATTTAGATCAAAATTTACAGTATAAGGAGTCACATTTGGTCTCATAACTAGAAAAATGTTTTTTTCCCATCTGACATATGAATCTATCGAGAGTACCATAGTTTTTGAACTTTGTAAAAATTCATCTGTTAGTTCAAATGATAAGTCAATAATTGTAGAATTACCAAAATTCGAGTCAGGATAGAATTCATCAAAATGATCTGAAGCTAGTGGAATGGCTTTTTCACTGCTCGAAGAGTTCTCAATACTTCCTTGAATGTAGTCTGTTGCCAACCCAAGGGTTTCTTCAATAACATTGATGTCACCACCAATGGCTCCTGCAGCTATAGCTGAAAGGGTTGCACTAGCTAAGCTTTCAACAAATACAGACATATTCGACTTGGCATCTTTGTCAACAAGTTTAAGGTTAAACATACTCGGTTTTATTATTTGGTGTTTGGGGTCTCCATCTGCGTTCCACTGTTCGATTCGTACTTGAAGATTTAGCGTGTATACACCTTCTGATTCCATCACATTGATTCCAACACACTTGATGTATATCTCTCCTGCAAAAGTGACTTCTTCATATAGGTATACATTTTCATCTATATCAATAACTTCTGCTTGATCTCCGCTTGGGAATAAGAACGAAATACCAGCACCAACAATGATTAATGCTAATATGCAACCTAATAAGATTCGTACTACAGTAGACGGTCTATAAGTTGTTTTTTCATGAATTCTTACTATTTTATCTAATAAGCTCATTCGATACCTTCTTTCATCACAAAAGTCGAATCCTGTTAGAAACTATTTGCTTATTCCAATTAAGTCGTAGAATACATTTTCAGCCAAAATCTTTAAATCGTGACCTTTTAATATATATTCTTCTGCCTTTTTGAGTTTATTGCTCTTTCCATTTTTGATCTGAGAGCTATAATCCAAGTTACCTAAAACTAAGTAGTTTGTTCTTTTGGATACATTTTCGGCTATTTGGCCACCGTTATTAACTACTAATTGCCACGCTGCGACTCTTTCCATTCCATCCAATTTGCCAGTAAAAACAAATTCTTCTCCATTTAACACCAATAGAGAATCTAAAGTATTGGTATTAATTATATCCTTTGAAGATACTACTTTCGGCAAGAATAAATCAGAATACTTGATATGCTTTGATCTAGTAAATTCTTTTATTAATTCATAGGCTTGATAGGTTGCTAACGCATCGTTCCCCGAACGATGTGTAGGTTGAACACTAGTAGATAGATTTTCAGCAATCATCTTCAATGTGTGTGATTTCCACTCTGGATAAACTCGACGAGATATTCGCAGTAAATCAATATAATCATTATTTAGCTCATCGAAGTTAAAATACTCCACTGCATCATATATAAAATTTAAATCAAAATGAATATTATGCCCTAATAAGATACTATCACCTAAAAAGCTACGGATCATACCGATTACTTCTGAAATAGATGGCTGTCTATCAAGCATTTCATTTGTGATCCCAGTTAATTCTTCAATGAATGAATCTATTGGACTGGTAGGTTTTATCAAAGTTGTGTATTCATCAATCACAACACCATCTCGAATTTTATAGCCAGAAAACTCAATGATTTCATCATAATCTGGGCTCAATCCGGTGGTTTCTATATCGAAAACCAAATACTCTGATATGGGTTCTACAACAAATCTTCCCTTATTTCTAATACGAATTGAATCTGACATACATGTCCCCCTTAGATAATCTATAACCCAAAGAAGCGATTAAAAAATTCAACTAATTTTTGAAGTACACTCATTTTCTTCTCGCTTCGACTTTGACCACCGGTAGCTCGAAACATCGATACTGGAGGTAGTACTTTTACAATAGCTGTTCCATTCTCACGAATTTCACCATTCTTGAACGATTCATCAATAAACTTTCTTGTTTCTTCAGGATTTAGTTTTTCATCTGTAATAATCTTATCTAGTTCTTCCTGTTTCTTCTGATTGATATAGTTTTTCCATTCATCAGTTACTGATTGATCAACTGTTAATGATTTGATGAAATCAATGATTAAATCCTTCTTATTTCTCAGAGAAGGTGAAGAACCAATTGCTTTATGAATTTCAACTTCTTTGTCTTTTGAATTATCTTCGTGATATTTTGCCACTAACATTAAAATGTAATCAATATTGACTTCAACAGACTTAACTAACTCAATCTCAAATTCAATCTCATCCGTAATGGGTTCTGCGTCACCGTCAACCTTTTTCTTATACAGTTCATATATACCCAAGTACATCCCTTGATAATCTTGAAAATCATATTCACTTAGGATTTCATTACCTGCAAAATCATCAAATGCCTGAAGTATATTTTTGGTTTTCAATATTTGATTAAATAATGAAATAAAAGCCTTCTTTAAGCTTTCACTAATGATATCTATTCCAATAGGAAATTGATCCAATAATTCACTTACAAGCTTCTTATACCCTTTAAACCCTTCATAGCCATTATAATAGTCGTTGAATGACTTAAGTAGAACAACTCCTCCGGCATCTTTATCCCCAAAGATACTTATAGCTTGATTGACCTGTTTTTCAAGGTTCCTAAAACAGACCACATTGCCAAAAGTCTTGATTGAGTTTAGGATTCTGTTCGTACGAGAGAAAGCTTGAATTAATCCATGTAGTCTAAGTTTCTTATCTACCCAGATTGTGTTTAATGTTGTCGCATCAAAACCAGTCAAAAACATATTAACTACAATCAGTAGATCTACTTCCTTATTCTTTACTCGAAGACTTAGGTCTTTATAATAGTTTTGAAATTTGTCACTTGATGTATCATAACTTGTTCCAAACATGTGATTATAGTCTTTGATTGCTTCCTCTAAGAAATCACGAGATCCTTTATCTAGTCCATTTGTGTTTTCATTGTTCTCTTCTTCAAATCCATCTAACTCTTCGTTCGCACTCCAACTAAATATTGTGGCAATTCTTAATCTTAGGGCTGGTGAGATATTTTCTTGCTGTTTCTTGAATTCCAGATAGTAACGCTTTGCTGCTTCTATAGAAGCCGTCGCAAATATCGCGTTAAAGCCAGTTATTTTTGTTGAGAGTCTTTGTTCTTTGCTTATTGTTAATCTTGAAGCATAAGTGCTTTTTGCAACTTCCTCAACATTTAGAAGTTTAGAAAAATCATAAGCCTTCTCATTTCGTTTGGTTTTTTGTGCAAAATGTTCAAGAGTATAGGCAACATTTTTTTCGATACGTCTAGGATCTAAAAGTGCTTCTTCCTTTTTGATGTTATAGACTTCTTCATTATCATCAATATCATCTAATGCTTTCGCAGTATTCAAGTAATCTATCCTAAATGGTAGAACGTTTTGGTCATGAATTGCATTCACAATTGTATAAGTGTGAAGCTTTTTCCCAAAGACTTGTTCAGTCGTTTTTAAAGTTGGAAACTTATTGTGAGTTGTTGTGTTAATAGCAAAAATCGGAGTTCCAGTAAATCCGAAAACATAATACTTCTTAAAGTTTTTAGTGATTTCTTTGTGCATATCACCAAATTGAGATCGATGGCATTCATCAAAAATCAAAACAACATCATCACTAAAGATTGGATGTTTAGGATTCTTTGATATGAAAATACTCAATTTTTGGATAGTAGTAATGATGATTTTTGAATTAGGATCCTCAAGTTGTCTTTTAAGTACAGCGGTACTTGTATTAGAGTTTGCAGCACCTTTTTCAAACTTATCGTATTCCTTCATAGTTTGATAGTCTAGGTCTTTACGGTCAACCACAAAGAGAACTTTCTTAATATAATTCAGCTCAGAAGCTATTCTTGCAGTCTTAAAAGAAGTCAAAGTCTTACCTGAACCTGTTGTATGCCATATATGACCGCCTGCTTCAATAGATCCGGCAGTTTTTGCATTATGTGCAATATTGATTTGACTTATGATCTTCTCAGTAGCAACAATTTGATAAGGTCTCATGACAAGCAACATATCATCAACGGTAAAAATACAGTATTTCGTTAGAATGTTTAAGACTGTGTGTTTTGATAAAAAAGTTGCAGCAAAATCATATAGATCAAGTATATTCTTATTTTTAGCGTCAGCCCAATAACTTGTAAATTCAAATGAATTACTCGTTTTTCGTTTTGTGGTGTTGCTGTTTTGGTTTTCTTTATTTGCTAATTCCCTTGTGGTATTGGAGTAGTATTTCGTTTCTGTTCCATTAGAAATGATAAATATTTGAGCGAATTGATAAAATCCATTATCAGCCCAAAAACTATCTTTTTCATAACGTCTGATTTGATTGAAAGCCTCTTTAATTGATACACCGCGACGTTTCAGTTCTATGTGGACTAGTGGTAATCCATTGACTAGAATAGTGACATCGTAGATGTTTTTATAGGTCCCCTCAACTTCGTATTGATGAATGACCTGTAGCGAGTTGTAATGTATCTGTTTTTTATCAATCAAGCGAATGTTTATAGAAGTGCCATCGTCTCTTTTTAAGTTGTAGATGTAGTCTTCTTGTACTTTCCTTGTTTTCTCAACGATGCCATCATTTGGATTATTAATGTATTTGGTAAAAATTGTATTCCATTCATTATCAGAAAACTGATAATTATTAAGGCGTTCTAATTGAATTTTTAGGTTATTCACAAGATCTTGATTATTATGAATAGGCAAAAAAACATAACCTTGACCTTTCAATTGCTGAATAAGGTCTCTTTCGAGGTCAGCTTCACTTTGATATTCCTTTTGTCTGATTTTGTCAGATTTGTATTCAGCAACAACAGTAGATTCACTCTGTTGTACAATCACATTATACTTGTCCACATTTTACCCCCTAAAAAGTTAGAAGTTTATTTCTATAATATTCATATTGTTGTCTTCTTGCACTAATTTCTGCTGGAAGTCCTTCAGATAAAGAACTGACATATGTACTAAAATTATCAAGAATTTTCACAATCTCATTTTGAATTTCGATAGGAGGAACTGGAATCTCAATTTTAGCCAAGTTATTAGCAGATACATCAATAACTTTCGTTCCATTTGCATATTTTTGCTTATCTCTATTGAATCTAGATGTTTGAAGATAATACGCAATAAACTTTGGATTTTCTTTATGTTTTAAAATAGTAGCATGTCCACCAGTCACTATTTGATTAGTCCCCATCCAAACAACAGCCTTACAAACATCTTCGAGATTTTCACTTGTGTTAGTTATTATGAGATCATGTTGGTCAACTTTTTTTAGTGTTTTCGCCAACTCATTCGAAACAAATGATTTTGTAACATCTGGAAACATTCCATAATAAGTGTAAATTTGCCCATAGTGAATACATCCAATACCAGTTTCGGTAAAGTCTTTCTTTTGCAATCCATTTCCTCGTACAAGTACTCCAATTTGTCCAATTCGCTTCAATGATATTCCCTCGGGACACAATTCAGATATTATTTTATCGATAGTAGGTACACCGATGAACACATTTGAAAAATCAAAGAGCTTGTCAAGAAAATAATTATATTGCTTTTTTCTTGCTTCTAGCTCCGCTTCTAGCTCCGCTTCTAGCTCCGCTTCTAATGCACTAAAATTGTCCAAAATTCGAACTATCTCATTTTGGACTTCCAGTGGTGGGACTGGAATTAAAGCATTTCTAAGTGAAGTCATTCTAATTCCTTTTAGAGTGCTACCCACAGATTGATTAATTAACTCATTCTTAATTACTGACGACTCAAGTAAATAATAGAGGTATCTCGGATTAATGATATCGAGTCTTGGTTTTAACAAAAGAACACTTTCACTTACATTCCAGTTTGAGGTATCAATATCAACTAATGCTGCTTTACCGATTGTCCCAATTCCAGAAAGTAAAACATCATTTTTCTCTAAAAAAGATCTTTTCTGAATAATTTTTAAAGCATCATCATTAATTCTTGATGTTTTATCAGAAAAGACAATCTTTCCTGATGTTATTTCTTTTACTGTTACATAAAAATTCAAAGCCCCTGGGACATCTAGCCGAAAATTATCACGAGGGTTTAATCCACTCCTAATCGAATAAACACAATAATCAATCGTTTTCAAAGCGACACCTTGAGGGCACAACTCATTAATCAAGTCATCAATCCTACTCATTAGCATCACCTTCAAGTTCTAACACAATCTGGTCAATAGCTTTTCTGAGTATTTCAGATTTATATGTAATGTCTTTTATTTTTTGATTCAGAACATGTATATCAATTACTTCAGATGTATCTTCTGAGACTATGTATGTATTGACTGACAAACTATAATCTTTTTTAATGATTTCATCAACAGAAACATATCTTGAAAAATATGGCTCATCAGTTTTATTACGTACACTTGTTAAAATCTTATCAATATTCGCATCCGTCAATTTGTTTTTGATGTCGTATCGAACAAATTCTTTGCTGCCATCTATAAAATGAATCTTGTTGTCAGTTTTATTTTTGCGTAATACTAAGATTGCGGTTGAGATTGTGCTTCCAAAAAACAGATCAGATGGAAGTTGAATAATAGAGTCTACAAAGTTATTGTCAATGAGATACTTTCTTATTTTTTGTTCAGCACCACCTCGATAAAGGATTCCTGGGAAACCAACAACCGCTGCAGTTCCGCTAGAGGATAACCAAGATAAAATGTGCATAATAAATGCATAATCAGCCTTTGATTTAGGAGCTAAAACCCCTGCTGGTGCGAATCGTTCATCGTTAATCAATAATGGGTTTGAGTCTCCATCCCACTTAATTGAATAGGGTGGATTTGAGACTATTGCATCGAACGGTTTATCATCCCAGTGAATCGGATTCATTAGTGTGTCTCCACATGCTAAATCAAAGTGTTCGAAATTTATATCATGCAAAAACATATTTATACGAGCGAGGTTATATGTTGTAATATTAATCTCTTGTCCGAAAAAACCTAACTTAACATTGTCTTTTCCAAGTATTTTCGCGAACTTAAGCAATAGGGATCCTGAACCACAAGCGGGGTCATAAACTTTCTCAACTTGTTTTTTATCAGGAACAATTACTTTACCATGAGCATCAGTATGTTTTGCACCAAAGTCAATTAATGCTAATCTAGTTAATAATTCACTAACTTCTTGTGGAGTAAAGAACTCACCACCAGACTTACCAGCATTTGCAGCATACATGCTCATTAAAAACTCATATGCATCACCGAAAGCATCAATGGTGTTATCTTCATACCTACCAAGTTTCAACTCATTAATCGCATAAAGAAGCTTTCTAAGACGTCCATTCTTCTCAATTACAGTATTTCCTAATTTATTTGAGTTAACATCAATATCATCAAACAAACCTTTTAAATTGGCTTCTGATTCAGTACCACTAGCAGATTTTTCAATGTTTTTAAATACTGTTTCCAATGTTGTATTAAGGTTTTCGTCTTTGTCAGCTCGTTTGGTAACATTTATAAATAATTCGCTTGGTAAAATGAAGAAGCCTTTTTCTTCCACAACTTCTTTTCGGGCATTTTCAGCAATTTCATCAGATAAATTCACGTAACTGAAATCATGCTCACCAGCAGCATGCTGATTTTTATCGATATAAGAAATTAGGTTTTCCGAAATGAACTTATAAAAGAGCATTCCTAATACATATTGTTTAAAATCCCAACCATCAACAGAACCGCGTAGATCATTAGCAATTTGCCATATGGTTTTGTGTAATTCTGCTCTTTCAACTTCTTTTTTATTTGACATGGTAGTTTCCCCTCTTGTTATCGTAATATTCTGGATTTCATAAAAAACTAATGGAATATACCATCGAATCGAGTAGAGATTCTATTTTTTATAAAAAATACCTACATTTGAAACTATTATACCATTCTTTTTTGATTAAGTTAACCCTATCTATCAGTTGAATTTTGATTCATCCAGTTTACTACTATCCTGTTGATGATTTGATACCGATGCGATTTTGTCATTAATTGCATAATTGGATTTTGAGAATTCTTTATTGCAAGCTCATTAATAACGATAATCTCAGTATCGTTTAATGTACTTACTAGCAATTTATATTCATCCAAGATTTTTCGATATACAGATATTGCTTTCTCAATTTTATCTATCTTATCTAACCAATACAACAATTCACTATCTCCGGATGAACGTGAACCAGATGATCCAATCCGGTCATAAGATACACCTTTGTAACCAATGAGCTTCATGTTGTAAAACTCTAACTTTTCTTGGAGTTCTTTTTCTTTTCTCATTGCTCTTCTTACATCATCAATCCACTTGTAAAAGGGTTCGTTTAATCCACGATTCGAATGGCTCATTGGCTGTTTTCCTCCTATATTCAAATTGCTTTAAATTTGTTTGAACTGATTCTCTCATGAAGGCGAACTTATCTTCTATGGGTGGATTTGGGTTCTTAGAATACTTAACCACATAATCAACAGCTGATAAAACATCTTCAAAACCATACCCATGGATTAAATCTTCAAACAAGATGTTAAATTTGATGATGTCTAGAGATGACTCATCGATGTATTTGTTTTTGATTAAAGAATTGGTAATAAAATGTAATTTAGGGAGGCCGTACGGCCCTTTATCTTCTTTATCCTCTTTATCAATTTTTCTTTCTTTTTTCTTTTCTTTTTCTTTTTGTGTACTTTTGTCGACATTAACTCGGTTATTGTCTGCATTTACTTGATTATTGCTACCAATAACGCCATTTGTGTTATCAATAACCCCATTATTGTCTACATTAATGTTTTTTGATGTTTTGTTAAATATGCTTAGTTCCAACATCGTTTTTTCATCAAGTAACCAGTATTTATCCTGACCGGTGTTCTTTCTTCTTCTGGTCGATAAAATGAACTGTTTTTGAATTGATTTTGATGTGATCACATCTTCCTTCAGTAGATCGTAATTAAATAAACCCACTTTCCCACAATAGACAATAACCTCTTCAATATCGATTGGGTTTGGTGTCCAGTTCGCACCGATGCTTTTCATGAGCGTTCTTGCGAGTGAAGCGATTGATTTTTCTAAATAATATCCATTGGCGTATATCATCGAGAGCAACCTTATGTAGATGATTTCACCTAAATAACCAAAAGCGAGATTGAGATCCTGTATCTTTTCATCTTCAAAAATATTCACATCGAGAGGAAAGTATTGTAAACCTTGTTTGAATGGTCGTGCCATGAGTTATTCCTTTCCCTAGGTATAGTTAAAAATCGCCCAATAAGGGCTTATACTAAATGACACTTGAAAGCCACTTCACACATACTTGATACACTGTTCGCAGTATATTAACGTGTAGTTCACATTACTGTTCACAAGCATTATCGGTAAGTGTGAAGCAGCTAACAGTTGTCTTTACTTCATGTTCCGTAGTATGAATTCATCTAAGTGTTCTTGAGTCACTCGCCATTGGTTTCCAACCTTGAATGCTTTGATTTTCTTGGTCTTGATATACTTTAAAAGAGTCGGCCTCTTGACTTGTAGTATCTCTTGAAGCTCATTCACGCTATAGACATTCTCATTTTTCTTTCCGTTGTTTGTTTCCATCGTATTCTTTTAGTATCCTTTCGATGAATGTAATTCCGCCTTTATAGACGTATGTTTTGGTTGATTTGATAACTGTTCCACCCGATACTACTTTCGCTTCAACAACTCTGAAATACTTCTTATCACAGAAGTCTTGAAAAGGTATGTTCTGCTCATCTAAAACATGGGTAGTCCTTAGAATCTTTAGTAGGACATCTCGACCGATATTCTTGAAGCGAATCACTTCATGAACCATATCTAGATCCACACAGCTAGTCGTTCCTAACAAGTTATCAATGGCTTTAATCTTTGGTGTATTCATTTTGAGTGTGGTTTCTAGGACATTTGCTCTGACTTTTAGTTCTTGAAACTCATCCAGGAACTCGATTACCTTATCTGGATTCTCAAAATCCTCTATTTGATAGATGCCATAACGGATGAGCTGAGGTAATACGGTACGATATAACCAATCTCCAATCACTTCTGCGTCTTTGCGCTTGGATTGGAAGAATATGGTAGATAGGTGGTCTGCGGTAACAAAGAACATGTTTTGATGTGTTTTATCGTGGGGAACGCTCACAAGCTTTATACTGGTGTCGTTCAGTTTGGTCCGGACTTCTGATACGCTTTTAATCTCAAACATGCGACAGAGATCCTTCAGGTTGAAGCAAGGTTCATCATCCACTATCGTGGCACGAACTTTGCCGTAGGCATTGTGTTCAAACTCTCTAATCATAGGTTTTCCCTTCACTTTTTCTTTTTGGTAGTTTGGAATAGCGCTGTGCTTATCTGCCACTCAAGATGATTCTTAGCTTTGCTCAATCGGTGAGCATAAATCTTAGTGGTAGATATGTCTTTGTGGCGCATTAATTGCTGTGCTGCATCTAAATCTCCACCCAAGTCCAGCGCTAAAGAAGCTGCTGTATGCCTAAGGCTATGGGCAGAATACTTGGGATCATCAATCCCGATATCTCTAAGCATTTCTTTAACCACCATACTAATCATTCGTGTTCTCAGTCTTGTTCCCTGGTAGGGTTTCGTATGATTAATGAAAAGTGGTTTATATTCATCTTGTCGCTCGATCAAATATTCCTCAATCAAGCCATACACTTCTGGAGAGAGTTTGACATACGCATCCTTCTCATCGTGACCTTTACCCATGATGTATAACACCTTGGTTTCATCGACGAAGCTGATATCATCCACATCTGCTCTTTCCACTTCAATCGTTCTTAATCCAGTTGTTAATAATAGTGCGATCAGAGCATGATCTCTTTTTCCAATGATGCTCTTACTCGCATAGCGCTTCGCTCTGTTTAATAGTTTTATAGCGGCTTCAAGTGAAAGTGATTCCCTCTTAAAGTCGGATTCTATCTTCATACCTTTTACACCTTCAGCTGCATTGGGTCCAAAACCTTCAATGTAGTACCATCGATAAAATCCCCTTATCACTACGATGTGTTTTTGAACGGATGCAGCTCTTAACCTGGACTTTAGTTGTTCACGATAAGCCATGACATCTTGCCTGGTTGGTAGGTTAGGCAAGCCATCAGCAAACTCAGCGAACTGGGCAAGCATCTTCCCGTAGGAACGCTTGGTGTTTTCTTTGATATCGAATCTTTGGATATAAATATCGATAATCTCTCGAAAAAAGCCCTTGTCGTCCATTTTTATCCTTTCAATGGTTTGTTATTTTAGTAATGAGTTGTATAATCGGAATTGTAGAAGGGCGGTCGCTTTTCTACTGGCCAGGTTTGTACCCCAAATACAAGCTTGGCGTCTTTTTTTACTTCATCCGATTGAATTCGTTGTGTTTCTTTACATGTTCACTCTCGAGCTCTAGAAATTTGATCGCATCGATCTGCAAAACTTTTATGAGCTCTAGCACGAGTGGAATCGGTAATTTCTGACCCCTTCGACCACTTTCTATTTGGTAATAGTAATAGTGCGAGAGATTCAACATCCTTGATACTTCTTCAACCGATAAACCCAGATTGTTTCTGTGTTCGATCAGATAAAACCTTGGTAGTGGTGTGGCATGGTCGCGATTTTGAACCTTCCCTGTTCCGTTGACAGGCATGTGCTTTCCTCCTTTCGCCAAATTCGATGGTGCCTTGATTATATGAGAAAGCAATCCGTCAAAAAATAACTTGGAGAAGCGAAATCACAACAGCAACAAAAAGAGTTTTCAAATAGCAGAAAACCCTCATTTTTACGATTAAATTGATAGTTAATGTCATCAGTAACATTGACTTGTAAACATTTGTTGTGGTATCATTCTTGCGAAAATATACGAATGTGAAGAGGTGACCTCCATGGTTAAATTAAACACCGAAGATGATTTTAATAATTTGTTCATCTGTGAGAATTTGAAACGTTTGCGTGTCTCACACAATTTATCAACAACCCAGGTAGCTAGCGTCATAAAAAAATCCCGCCAAGGCTATCTCAATTACGAGAATGGCTCCAGGGAGATTGGAATACACGATTTAATTAAGCTATCACAGTTCTATGGTGTTTCGATTGATCACATAACCGGTAATCCATTCTCGAACAGGATTAGTCACACGCTCGCATTTAGAACCTACGAGATGGTAGATAATGAACTCAAGCAAGTCCTGCCTTATAATATCAATGCAGAAAACGATGATGTCATCCTGGTGAGATATAGCGAGCATAAAATTGACTTCTTCTGGCGAACTCAAACCTATCATAAGAGTCAAGTGATGCTTTTTTCATACTATAACCGGCACTATGTCTCTAAGATATTTTACAACATAGATGGCGGAGGTTGTTTCTTTATTCTTGATGAAATGTTTAACTTTACAAAAGCACAGTCAGAAAACCTTATTATACACGGTATTCATGCAGGTACAATTTCAAAGAATTTTCAAATTCCTAACTTCTTATAAACCTTACAATACGTTTGTGCCACTGGCATGTAGTTTTAAATTTTCATTAGTGATAAACTACTGTTGGTAGGTTAGGCAGCGTCACAAACTCAGTGCTCATAAGGCACGCACTTTCCCTAGGGATTGCTATGGCAATTCCTTTTTTTCTTTTTATCCTTTAGAAAGGATACCAATGAATAAGACTACGATCGTTACCGATCAAATGAAATACGATTACTCAGTTAGGATAGCTTTTAACCTTTATATGGAAAAGCTTCTCACTGAAAGTGAATACAAAGAAATCCTGTCCAGATTGAAACAACAATACAACATAACCTTTGTTACATCAGAAAGCAATGAAATAGTTGAGAATTGACTTGCTATTCATTGCTTTTAGAGTGATGTATATGTACTAACCAAGGAGGTAAAAATAATGCAAAACAAACGAGTCAGAGTCATACAACCAAAACCTGTGTTCGATTTATCAGGAACCATCCCCAAGAACCTCAAAAAGCGCGTGTGTGCCTACGTTCGAGTGTCCACCGATAATGAGGAACAGAAAACGAGTTACATCGCTCAAACCGACGAATACACCGAAAGGATTCAAAATAACCCTGAATGGACATTCTGTGGTATCTATGCAGACGAGGGCATCAGCGGAACTTCCACCAAGCACAGAAAACAGTTCAATAATATGATGGATGCTGCAAAGCGTGGTGAAATCGATTTGATCATGACGAAGTCAATCTCACGATTCGCTAGAAACACAGTTGATTGCTTAAACTACATCAGAGAGATGAGAGCAATCAATGTTGAGATCTTCTTTGAAAAAGAAAACATCTACTCCTCAGATCCAAAAGTGGACTTCTTATTAACCATCATGTCATCCATTGCCCAAGAGGAAGCAAGAAACGTGAGCGAGAACGTCAAATGGAATGTTCAAAAGCGTTTCAACAATAGCGTTCCAATTGTGAATCACAATCGGTTCTTAGGTTATACCAAAGACAAACGAGGTGGTAACCTAATCGTTGTTCCTGAAGAAGCTAAAATCGTCCGTGAAATCTTCCAAATGTATGTGAGTGGCATCGGTCCGATGAAGATTGCTAAACATATGGAATCCATAGGAGCAACTACAGGTGCTGGTGCAACCAAGTGGAGTATGTCCACAGTCGCAGTTATCCTTAAGAATGAAAAATACATCGGTGACTTAGTTCAACAGAAAACACTAACAGTTGATTACCTTTCACATAAAAAAGTTAAGAATAAAGAACTCGCTCCGATGTATCACACCGAGAATGCACACGAAGCAATTATCGATAGAGAAACCTTCCTACTAGCTCAAAGGATTCGTGAGGATCGTAGTAAAGTAAAAGTTGGTAAAGATAAAAACCTGGCCAAGTACAATGTAACCTATCCATTCTCAGCATTTATCGTTTGCTCAGAGTGTGGACGAACCTTGAAAAGACGCTATTGGAACTATGGTACACCAGCTCAAAGAGTCATGCAACAATGTGGTGGCTACATCGACGGTAAAGCTCACTGTAAGGCTAAAGCAACATACCAAGAAATGATTGAAGGTGCAACTGTGAAAATGCTAAACGAGGTGTTTTTACAGGAAAGGGATATCATTCCAAACATACAGAAAATCATCAAGTCGACCATTCGAGTTAGCGATGTTGAAATCAAGATTCAAAAGCTTCAAACACAAGGCGATGAGCTTGAAAGAATGATATCAAACTTAATTGATGTTCAAGTGAAGAATCCTAATCTTTCCCAGGAGGATTTCAACAGCAAATACCAATCATTGACCTTGCAGCTACACAATAACAAAACCGAGATTAGAAAGCTTGAAGGTGAGTACTTAACGAACTACGATACACGTTCAAGACTTGCAAAGATTGAAACTACACTCAACAATTTACTAGAGCCCATCCAGGAAGTTGATAGTGATACATTGCGTTCATTCATCTACAAGATCATCTCAGTTACACCTGAAAACATTGTCTTCTGTGTAGCAGGAACCAAGAATTATACAGATAAAGAATTCTCAGAAAATCGACATACTTTTGAAGCACTAAAACCTTTAGCAACAGGTACTTATCATAACGAAAAGTACGATAAGATTATGAATTATAAGGTCGTTATTATCTAATTTTTTTTGAAGCTAAATATGTTGCGTAAGACACTAATTTGGAAAAAAGCCATCGGATACCTTTATAGGTCACCTGATGGCTGATAAATATACATGGTAATACTACTTACTCAGTATTCCACTGTCCAACACTATTTTCGACTATCTTCAATCAATTCTTGGTAGTGAATTATTAGTTCTGTGACTATTTGATCCCATGTCAAGTATAGATCTCTAAATGCATTATCACATATTTGCTCATGGCTTTTTTCATCATTAAAAATACTGATTATCTTTTCTGCGTACTTTATATGTGAGTTGTGCGAAATGTATCCGTTGACGCCATCAACAATTGTACTTGCTGTTACCGCTTTTTCAAGAAACAATGTGGGTGTACGTTGACTAGCAGCTTCAACTTGAACAAGGGATGAAGAATCATATAGTGATGGTAGTAAGAAGAGATCGGACAATTTATAGTATGCAGACAGTTCAAGTCTGTTTGTAATTCGACCTGTAAAAATCGTGTTCTCATACAGTCCATTTTCATCAATTTTTTTTCTCATAAATTCTTCATATGGTCCTGATCCAATAAAAACCATTTTAAACTTGAAATCTCTTTTTTTTAAAATAATCAGGGAGTCAATTATAAAATCAATATTTTTAATTTTATCCAAACGACCGACATATAATAGAACTTTATGTTCAATTTGAATTTGATGTTTTTTTCTCAAATCATTAGAATGTTGTTCATCAGCCAAAGGTAATAAATCCGTTGCGTTATGTAGGACGCTTGGCATTCTTTCTGTCCCGTATTCATAAAACACTTTTGCAACTTCGTCATTTACTGCTATTAGTCGGTCACATTTATTAAATCTTCTCATTAATTCAGTTGTCGCCATGTCACTGATAAATTTGTTTTTGGTATGCTCATAGAAATCTTTCTTATATTGGCTATGCAATGTTGCAACAACTGGAATGTTATTTTTCTTTGCGTAACTAATTCCATAATTACCTACAGCAAATGGACTATGTATATGAACAATATCAAATTTTATGTCTTTTATGTTCTTACGGAAAAATGCATCAAAGCCTGGAAACGATATTCGATAATCTAATTTGTGAATTTTGATCGACTTTGTTCTGATGACCTTATATGGGAAACAATTAATATTTTCAATTTTTCCGTAATCAGGTGCAATAACATACACTTCAGCAGTCTTAGACAATGTTTTTGCATAATTATCTACAACATTAACTACGCCATCGATCATCGGGAAAAACACATCTGTAAAAAAGCCAATTACTAGTTTTTTTTCCATGTTCACCTCCTGTAATTGTTAACGACTATATTTTGATGTTTTACTTTAAGTTAAATTTCATCCAAATTAATTCAGATTTTTTCATCACGAAAATAGTCTACAACATCATCATAACCTAACTCATATATTTTTCTTGAATGGCTAGAAGAAAAATCAAGAACTTTACCTAATCTTTTTGTAGCTCTTATTTCATGAATTTTTATATTTTTATACTTCTTCTTTATTGCACGCAAAGAAGATAGTGCAGAAATTGTGATGCATATTATTTCATCACAACCAAAATCAATTAATGGTTGAACAGGTGTGTTATCAAAATATCCGCCATCTCGATATTTTCTGCTATTTGTGATAACTGGTGGAAATATAATTGGTATCGAACACGAAGCAACTAATGTACTAATTTGCATTGTTTTATCAAACTCTTTAAGTGGGATATACAGGACTTGTGATTCATTTTGGACGTAATGTTTGAAGGTAGATTTCAACAAATCCATGAATCCCTTATCCGCATCGCCTGTGTCTGAAATTCCTATGAAAATATTGCTGCTTTTTAATAATTCAAAATCAATATTTTCGTTCAACAACTCGTTAAGTTTTTTTATTGAAAATAGACCACTATCAATTAATCTTAGTCGCTGATTTTTAACCGTCGTAATTATTGAGGGGTTATGTCCCAGTGGATCCTCAGGGACATTAAACCATATCTCTTTAGCTACATCTAGTGAACTAGCTACAGCAAAAGTAGCGTTGATTGCGCCAATTGACGATCCAGAGAAAGCAATTGTTTGTTGTAATATACCCAAATCTTCAAGGGCTTTTAGTGCTCCAATTTGGTAAGCTCCTCTTGCTCCACCACCTGATAAACAAATTCCTATTTTTTTCATAATACCATCCTCTCAAGAAAATCAAACTATTTATTTACAGCAAAAAATAGTGATTATTTATCAAGTACTCTAAAAATATGCATAAAAACTATTTGATGGTTTGTAATCTTTATTTGCCTATTTTACTAATTTGTTACTCTAATTTATGATTTTTGCTTATTGAACGTAATAAGATTGTATATAATTTTAGTCATTTCTTCAACAGATTCTGCTTTCGAGTTTTTTATCCACTCAACTACGATTGAAAAAAGGGCGCCTTCAAGAAATTTAGCTTTATACCTGTCCTCTTTATCGACATCAAATATTTTTTTTAATAAACTTGAAATCTCAACTTCAAAAGATTGAAAGATGAGATATTCTAAATTATTGTTGATAAGGACTTCAAACAATTCTGAGTATTCATCAAAAACTATGATCATTTTTTTTATTGAATCATATGTGGCATCGCCTGCATCAATGCCAGATTCTAAATCAGTCATCAATCTCTCATAAATCTTCCTACCTTGATCAATCAAAATGTCTTCTTTCGATTCAAAATTACGATAGAAAGTAGGTCTCGCTACCCCAGCCTTCTTTGTGATATCTTCAATTGAAACTTTTCTGAATGCATTTTTTTTAAGTAAGTACATCAATGCATTATATATCCACTCTTTACTTCTGGTGACTTGAACGTTTTCCTTCATACGTTACTTCCAATTATATTAAAATCATCCTTATCAGTAATAAAGATACCTATCCCGATAACATCAGGTCCAACATGTGCACCTACTACCGGAGTAGATGGCGATTCATATAAATTTTCTAGTCCCAGATATTCTTTAATAATACTCACAAAAAACTTTTTCAGAACGGGATTTCCTGTGTAGATTAAGTATGCTTGATACGGACGATTATTCACATAAGATTTAACTTTAGTTGTTATTGATAATAATGTTGCTTTTATTGTTCTTTTATTTTCAATCGAAACGATTTCTCCAGATTCCTGTACTTGTAAAACAGGTTTGATGTTTAACAATTTACCGATATATCCTTTCGCATTGCTCAAACGCCCATTTTTGACTAGGTATGTCAAAGAATTTACAGCAAAATATATCGTATTCGATTGAGTCATATTCGTGAGTCTATTTTCAATTTCATCAAGTGAATATCCTTCATCAAGCATCTTTTTTGCTTCTAGTGCAAAAATCCCTTCAGAAAAACAGACAGTCTTAGTATCAAATACCTTGATTTTTAATTTCCCTTCAAACTCTTTAGCAGCCAAAATGCAAGAATTGTAAGTTCCACTCATTTTAGATGATATTGTAACAACAAATATCTCTTCAATCCCTTGATTTAAATACTCTTGAAACAATTCAGCAACTTCACCTACTGAAGGTTGACTGGTTCTAGGCAATAATTCCTTATCATTTTTCAACATGTCATAGAACTTATCTGCCTTAAGTGTTAGTCCATCTTCATACTCTTTACCCTCAATATTGATTTTAATGCGTAGAATCTCAATTCCATGCTCAATAGGATAATAATCTAGTCCTCCAGTTGATGTGTCAATAACTATTCTTTTTTCCATAATTTATCCACCTTTCTCTTATTTAATAATATCTGTCTAATTCTCATGTTCGTCTAATAATAGTTCTGATAATTCGTCAACAGAATCAACTATATAATTTGGATTCGATTTTTCCAGTATGCTTTTTGTTTCGAAACCCCATGTAACCGCAATAACTTCTAAGGATATAGCTTTGCAAGCTAACACATCCCGGACTTCATCGCCAATGTAAATGGCATCACTTGGTTTATATCCATTTCGCTTTAGTATTTTACTTAGTTTGCGCTTTTTTCCTTTCATCGACGCTTTAGCCTCAATGAAGGAAAATATGCTAATGTCATTGTTGGAAAGAAACTTATTAATGTTTGATGAACTATTTGATGACACTATTGCCAACTTGATATTCTTATCATTCAACAAAGTAATAAGCTCCTTTATTCCTGGAACTAATTTGCTTTCATCGACAAACTCGGAAGCTATTTCTCGTGATTCTTTATACATTTTAGGTATCTTATGTACCGGAATTCCTAACTCAAATAATCGTTTTAATTTGGGATTTGACTTTAATTTCCGGATTTCTTCTTTTGATAGTTGTTTTAAATTATATCGTTCAGAGATTCGTTGATAAATTATTTCAGACTGATTAATGTTATTACTTAATGTCCCATCTAAATCAAAAATTATCACTTTTTTCATTTTTTTCTTCTTCCTTTAGTAGAATAGGTAACTCAGTGAAATTTATACAGGAATATCCTTTTTAGTAAACCAAATAGATCCAATCACAAAACATGTGATTGAGATGGTAATTAGGACAGCAAATTGTATTAAATAGGTTGTCGAGCCGTTTAAAATTGACGATGTGTTAAAGAGTGATATCATGGTAATATTATTAAAGAATGCCATTGGTTCAATACCAATTCCCATATTCATAAAAAGATCTGAACCAAATAAACCTAGAATCTTTGAGATAAAAAACACTAGAGCTAGCCCTCCGCCTAAAGAAAGAGAATATTTGGTATAATTAAATATCGCAGAAAACATAAATGTAATAGATCCCATAGCAATTGCAAATAATAACAAACCTAAATTGAGCAATAAAACTTTATCAATGGCTAATGAATTGTCAATGGTTAGCGCAAGAACAACATCAAAGATTGCAGTGATGAAAAACATGATTACCAGGGATAGAACAAAAAAGAACATTTGCGTAAAAGCAATTTTTGAGCGCTTAATTGAAGTGGATAATATAAAAGCCATGGATCCTCTATCAATTTGGCTAGCAAACAATTTATTGCCAACAACGACAGTATAAACAAGTGGTAGCAAAACAGCCACAACTGGATAAAAAATACTGCTGATTAGTACATTTGAATCCATGGATGCAATTCCTGTTAGAATATCTGGATTAATGCCGATTGATGTAAAGAGCCCTTCAAGAGTTAATCCTGCTGCTTGTAATGCCATGATGTAAGGGACTAGTACATTAGGGTCTGCGTTTCCCGAAACCGTTATTGATCCCATTGCAAACTTAATAACTACATAAAGTAAGTTCACAGTAAGTGTTGTTGCCATCCAAAGGCCCCAATTTGATTTTATTGATTGTTTTAGTAGTGGTAGACTAATCATTTTTGATCTCCTCATTTATCTTTTCTAAAAAATATTTTTCGAGCGTATATTTAATCTCATTGATGTATTTTACGTCATATTCAGATAAGTTTTCCATAAACACATTAATTTGCTGATCCATGACATCGACAGTTGCTTGTAAATATTCATCCTTTTTTGAAACTAAATTAAAATTATCTTTAATAAATTTATGATAATCTGCTCCAGTTTCAAATCCTATCTTATATGTTTTTACTTCATTATGACGAATTTTTTTCATGTCAACGATATCTATAATTTTTCCGTTATGCAAAAGAGCTACACGGTCGCACGTCTTTTCAACCTCTTCAAAAACATGGCTACTCATAAATATGGTCGCACCTCTTTGTTTTGATTCAATTAATATATCAACAAATATTTCCCTCATGAGAGGGTCTAGTCCAGTAGATGGTTCATCCAATATCAATATATCTGGCTTAGCCATAAAACCAGCTACAATTGCTGTTTTTTGTTTCATGCCTTTACTCATACGTTTTAGATTTGCAGATGTATCTAATCCCAATTTCTCGATCAAATAGTTGGCATAGTCCATGTTTTTTAAATCAATCATTTCCGCTTGACTTTTAATAAATGCATTGCCATCACCAATATCAGGGAACGATATTTCACCAGGAATATATCCAATATGCCTCATTAACTGCGTTGTATTATAACTCACCTCTTGATCCAAAATTCTAACACTCCCATGGTCAGGTCTTATGAAACCCATCATATTTCTAATCGTTGTTGTTTTTCCGCTCCCGTTTGTGCCAACGAAGCCAAATATTTCACCTTTACTCACCTTAAGATTGATATCAAAAATACCTCTTTTTGAACCATAATCTTTGGTCAAATTAATAATTTCTATTATATTCATAATGATTGTTCAACCTCTTTATCTTTATAATAACTCAGAAAATAGTCTTCAAGTGTAAATTTGGATTCAGAGAAATATTTGATTTCGTATTTTGATAAGTTCTTTACTAATTGATTGATCTCTTTATCATTGATTGCGATTCTCATTTTTCGTTTATCCTTATTACTGTAGACTATATTTACTCCTGTATTCAAAAATGTTTCGTAACCTTCATCTTTTAAAAATTCAATCTTGTAGATTTTATTTTCATTATTTCTAATTTCATCTGCATCGATTGTAGCAACAATTTTTCCTTCTTTGATAATTGATAATCGATCGCAACTGGCATCTACTTCTTGAAATATATGTGTTGACAGAAGAATTGTTTTACCTCTTTTTTTCTCAGACTTAATTAATTCGATAAACTTGTTTTGCATGATCGGATCTAAACCACTTGTGGGTTCATCTAGAATTAAAATGCTTGGATCAGACATAAACGCTGCTATGATAGCTAATTTTCTTTTGTCACCAATTGACATTTTTCTCATAGATTGATTAGGCTCAAATTGAAATAAATCAAGAAGATACTTTATTCTTGATTCATCTGCATGCTTCATTTTTTTCATCATTTCGATAAATTCTATTCCGCTTAATCCTTCTGGTAAAGCAACTTCCCCCGGAACATATCCAACATCCTTTAAAATATCGGAGTAGTCATACCAACAATTCTTATTGTTAATTGTGACAGCGCCTTTATCCGGTTGAGAAAAACCCATGAGTGCTCTTAAAGTAGTTGTTTTTCCTGCTCCGTTCGGGCCAAGAAAACCATATACTTCACCTTTTTTAACTTCAAACGATATATCGAAAACACCTCTATTGAACCCAAAATCTTTTGTAAGATTTTTTACTTCTATCATTTGTATATTCTCCTGTTATCCTATTTTTGTTTGAAATTCATTGTTATAACTAAAACTTTCAAAACTATTATATCATCAAGATGTTAGATTTGCAACACTTGTAACTTTTGTAACTTTTAGTTGGGTAATTTTGATGTATTAACTTAATTTTCAACTGATTCTTTTCATAACGAAAAGAGCAATTAAGATTGTCAATTATAAGGTAGTTATTATCTAATTTTTTAACGAAATATGTTGCGTAAGACAACCATTCGGACAAAAAAGGCCATTTTTCATCAAAAAATATGTTCCCACAATAGACGAAATTTGCATACATAGACAAAAAAAGCCATCGGATACCTATGAAGGTCATCTGATGGCTGATTTTTATTAATTTGGGTTGAAAATTGAGTGTTGTCAAGTATGTGTCAAGTATATAACAAGTACTATTTTAATGAAAGCAACGTGATAGACTCTACATGCGTGGAGTATATCTGATTGCTCGAAAATTTGTCGGTTCGTGTATGTCGGAAACATATTTTTAGCCATTTTATGTTCCCCAATTCCAGACTTTTTCTGGTGTGGGAACATATTATATAATATATCTAACATTAATGATGAGAAACATATTCATTTGCTTACACTCATTTGATTTATACTTCGATGAATTTCTACTTTTTATTGAGGAAATTGAATTGTTATCTTGCTTCCATGTCCAACAACACTATCAATTTGTAAATTTGCTCCTAATCTTTGAACAATATCTTTTACGAACTGTAAACCCAAACCACTACCTTTTTCGTTTAATTTCATTGCTTCTACTGAACGATAAGGTCCTTTTAAGATATTTAGTATTGTTTCATTGGTCATTCCAATCCCTTCATCTTCAACAACCAATTTTCTGTTTTTATTATGAACAGAGATTGAGATATTTGATTGAGGATTCGAATAATAAAAAGCATTGAATAATAGATGTTCAATTAAACGCTCTAGATCTTTATCAGAAATATTAATTGATAACCTCTCTAGTTCGAGCGTTATAGTAATTTGTTTACTTTCAAATATTTCTTTGTACTTATTTGCATATCTGTTAATAAATAGAGAAACATCCTGAATATATGGTAGTTCAACATAGTCAAGTTCGATAAACTTAGGAATTAGGTTCATTATTTTAACTGTTTCTACTTGAATGTCCAAAAATACTTCTTTAGTTGGATTAAGTTTTTCATTAACTAATGAATCAGCATATATTCGGATAACTGATAGGGGTGTTTTGATATCGTGCGCAATACTCTTGATATGAGACTCATAAACGGATCTTTGTTTTTCTCTTTGAATTTGACTATTCATTAGTTGAACGTGCAATTGCTTTATTTCTTTGTATGAGAAAACCGAACTTTCTGTCTCAATATGGTTTAAATCCAGCCTTAACTTAGTATTTTCATTTCTCAGAAACTTATATAAAATATACATACCAAAAGCAAACAATATAATGGAGGTTAAATTTAATCCAATGAATCCATAAAGAATATCTTTACTTAATTTAGAAGACTCAAAGTTGACAGCGATATATCCAAGAAGAATGTCATCATAATATACAGCTTCATAGTTTTGCAATTTCGCATCAAAATCATTAGAGAAAATGGTTTGCTCTGTAATGTTTTTGAAATGAATTGTTACATCATTATTATGTGTATAATGCTCCAAATATACGATTAAAGTTTCGAAGTTTTCTTCAGTGGATAGATGAGCAGTCATATTGTATAGTTCATCATATTGTCTTGCAATTTCTTTTTGGAATTGGTTATTTGTAAAAAAATAAAAAGCAATATTCAATAAAAAAATGGTTGATAGAAAAATGATGAGCACTATTTTAAAGATTTGTGATATAAGGAGATTCTTTATACTATTCATCTTTTACTCCCACAAACTGATATCCAATACCATAATGCGTTTTAATGTATGACTTTTCAGAAGAAAAATCAATTTTTTTTCTGATGTTTTTTATGAAAACATCAATAACGCGGTCATAAGCATCACTATTTGAAAAACACTGCTCAATAATCATATCTCTAGAAAAAACAATGTTAGGATGCGAAAGCAGATGCAATAAAATATCATATTCGTATTGTGTTAAATTGATCAATTGATTGTGAACAAAAACCTCTCTACTTAAGGGTAGAACTTTTAGATGTGAATGATTAAATGTATAGATTGTTGGATGATTAACAACAAGTCTTTTTTCAACATTTTTGAGTTTAGCCATGACCTCATCAATTGAAAAAGGCTTAATCATATAA